>ENA-OSIY01000230-OSIY01000230.1-marine-metagenome-genome-assembly--contig:-NODE-230-length-32760-cov-18.733807_pt1 | contig 32760 bp, 80 predicted proteins | sample MGYA00237884_ERZ534233 | MGnify/ENA primary metagenome ERZ534233 (study PRJEB26412, sample SAMN06343840) | marine metagenome | isolation source: estuarine water | place: USA: Columbia River Estuary... | reverse complement strand
CATATTGTACCCATTCCTCCTCAGGTAAATATCCTATAAGGTATTTTCTTGGTACAAATGATAATAGTTCGTCTATTACAGTAAAATCACCACCATTAATATCGTTTTGTATTACCTCAATTACTCTATCAATTAATTTGCTCATAATATATTGTTTTAAAGTTATACCACAAAGATAAGGATAACTAATTACCCACACAACATACTATAGTTAGCATTTAAAATAATATAAAATAATATTAAATAAATTAGGATATGTCATTTATTATCCCTACATTTGTTTTGTCGATGGACGGGCTGACACTCACAAGGTGGTAGTAGAGTAGACTCCGACCTACCTTATATTTTTTTTTAAATATATAAAAAAAATTTGCAAAGGTACAAAATAAAATCGACCTATGCAAATTTTTAATGAAAAAGTTATTAACAAAATGGTGGGGGTATTTTTCAACCCCCTTTCCATTTATGCCATTACCAAGCCTAACTTGTCAAGGGCAAACTGTAACCCTTGTTCGTTAGTTCGGTAGTTAGTACCCGTCATCATGCTTTCCTCACGTCCATTCTCTCTACGTGGTGCTGACTTTTCGTGTGTAGTCCATGAAGTAACCCCACTAAACAAACCAAACAAGTTGTCACCCTTCTGATTTGTCTCCTTCTTAATGTGACCATACAACGTCTCCATTGCATTCAAAGAACGTGTTGACAATTCACTTTCCGTCTTGATAGACATAGTCTTGTCAAACCCTAAAATGTGACGTACCATTTCGTCCGCCAAACCTTTTGTCAAAGGTGTTGATTGGAAATGCTTATACGTTTCAGTCAATTTAAGACTCTCTAACAACGCCATTTCAATAAGGTAAGGTATTTCCTTAATACGTTGTGTTAAACTCGCTGTATGGCGAAGTTTTGACTGTCCACTTTTGTAGAACTTAAAGAACTGATTAGAACATGACATAACCAATTCACCAATACCAACTGATAAACCCGTAGAACCGTCATTACTGTCGATAATAGTAACATATCTTTTGATACGTTCGTCACCAACTTTTGACATTCCGTCAATTCCCAATTGAAGGAACACTTTACGTCCTCCATTCAAAGCACCCGCTTTTGTTACAGATAACTCACCAAACCCTTTAATACCGTTAAGTACTAATTCCACAATCTCATCGTTTTGAGACACTGTATACCCTTCTTTAACAGAATTGATACACTCACCCGTCTTGTCATTGAACAAGCCGAAAAATGGCGTTTCTTTGCCCGTAGCAGAAAGCAATCTTTCTTTCTCAATACGGAAATCCAAGTTGTGCGCTACTAAGATTTCATTCACTTTGTTGTTTACTTCGCTCATAATAAAAAGTTTTAAATGATTAACAGTACAAATATAATAATACTATTCCATATAAACAAATAAAAAACAATATATTTTTAATTTTTTTTTCATACCTTAATAATTGCGCACGCATGTATACAAAATAAAAATGATATATCCTAATTTTTTTTGTTAAATTATCGCATATCGCAATACGCAATAATGGCCTACCAAGGAGTCTACTCTCTCACATGCTTGCGACATGCGACCCGTCTTATTGACAATACAAATATAAAACAAAAAAACCACATATCCTAATAATACATGGTTTTTTTATTAACTATTTTATTCGTATCTTTGTTACTCAGATTCATCATCGAATGCTGGGTCATATGGACATTCTATATCATCCTCAATTTCTTCTAGATGTTCTGTTAACTCATGCTGAATCTTTTCAGCAAGTTTAATACCCGCTAATTCTAATATTTCGGTCTCACTTGCATTCTCATCGACAATCACTCTAGTCATTAAACTAACTGAAACTAATTTTGCTACCTTACCCATAATAATATTGTTTTATATTGTTATCAATCACTCAGGCGCTCGCTCGCCCGCCCGTATACACGTTTGTGTACATAGTGGTATGTTACCACTCAATCTTAACCTCAAAGTCAAATGGTAAAGGCTCTTCTGATATTAAATACCCTATACGATTTACTATGTGGTAACCACTAACGTAATACATATTTGGTGCATACTCTCCCTCATCATCATCTGATTCACCGTCACCCTCAATGATTGTTATCACTCTATTTTGCTTTACCATTTCAGTAACAAAGTTAACTTCCTCACCATATGTTTCAAACATATTTCCGTCAAATGACGCATTGTCATCAATGTGGTTAGGGATAAGAGTTACCAACTCATCAAAGGTATCCTCAGTAATTTGCTTGATTGTTTCCATAATGTTTTATTTAATTAGACAATACAAATATAAGTATAATATTTGATATATCCAAATTAATGTTTAACAAATCTATCCTCACTAACATAGAATGAAAACATATTCATATACGTTCCCGAAATTGTATTGTGAACATATACCTCAATGTTGATTAATCTATCAGGCATTATTGCTTTCAATGTGCGTGACAAACGTCTCAGATTGAATTCCATATTTTCAGTAAGCATTTCAACATTGTAAGATATGTTATCAATCTTATTGCCGTCCTCATTTAGAATCATGGCTCCATTTGAATCTCGAACTTCAATGTTAATTTTATAGTTCCCAAATTTGGATTTAATATTGTATTTCATATTATTATGTTTTAATTATTAGACAATACAAAGATAAGAATAATATTTTAATATACCAAATAATCATTCATAATTTTTTCCTCAGCCATCGCTTCAATATAGCAATCGCTCATACCTTCTTTAGTATTCTTTTCCCAATACCCATCACGCTTAACTTCTTCACTTGCGTTTAAGAAACCTTGGATAATATTATTAAAGAAAATTTCTAATGCAATAGTAGGTATTGATTCATCAGCACTCTCAATATTGTCTTGTGGCATTTCTTGGTATGGTTGTGCAATTCTAACTCGTTCCCAAGTTCTTGCCACATGTATTAAGATGGTGTTAAACATCCATCTGTCTTTCTTTTTGATTTTCATAATATATGTTTTAATAATTAGACAATACAAATATACAAATATAAAATGATATATCCTAATTTTTATAAATAAGATTCACATTCAATAAATCTTCTGAATGCAATTAGAACATCAGCATTGTTCCAATCAATTGGGTCTGCTGTTTCACAAACATCCTCATAACAAAATTGAAGAATGTCCTCATAGTTACTGGGTGTTTGAATTCCTATTCTATCAAACATATCAATAAGAATAGTATTAATCTCATCTTTCTTTTCAACAGTCCAATTCATTATAACTCTTTCAAGATATTTTCCATGAACAATTATGTCACCCAATCCAACACTATCAGTTGGTAATACGGTAGCTAAACAATAGTCTAAGATTTCTTGTCTATAATACTTTGCAATGTTTTCTTCGGTGTCAACCAAACGATAAACAAACGTTCTTACTTCATCATCAGGAACATCATTCTCAAATGCGTGAATAAATTTTGTATTCACATCGTAGAATATATCAAACGTATTATCGTTTAATGTATTATCTTTCAATTCAATTTGTTCAAGTATTAAATTCATAGCTTTATTATTTTAATTAGACAATACAAATATAAGTCTTTTTATTTACATTTCCAAGCAATTTAATACTTTTTTAGCATATTTATTGCTATGAATAGTGAAAATCGTAAGAAATACATGAAAGATTTCGATAAACTTAAGAAAAAATACGACATTGAATCAAAACAACGTAGTCATGATAAGTTAATTAATGAAATCAAAAAAGATAATGAAAATGGATGTGGATGCAAAGGATGAGGATTACTCCCCAACCTTTACACTATCTAACCCTTCTAACAAATTATTAATGTCAATTTTATTGTAAGGAAACTTAACTTTTGGTGTTGAAAATATAACATCAACTAAATGGTTTTGGTAACCTTGAAATTCTAAGATAATACCATTGTCAAGTGTAACTGTAAATATATTATTCTCAAATGAATAGTTGTTAACATACTTACTAAACTTAATTTTGAAATGGTCTTCAATTCTTTTGTTTTTTAAAACTTCTAACCTTTTGTATTCTATTTGTGCAAATTCATTAGCAACAATTTCAATAATCTTTGTATGAACATTTCTTGGATTAGTCATTTGACCTTTCTTGGAATAAGAATCTATGTTTGTACCACGAACTAACATTTTGTATCCAATAATTCTATTGTTCCATCTTGACATTGCGTATTGCTCAATTGGTTGAATATAATATTCATGACCTTCGGGTACTGTTCCCGTATAAACAATCTTAAAAGTATAACTGTACGTATCAATTTCAACAATCTCATTTGGTGTTAACCATTCACGTTCACCGTCAATATCTGAATATCTAATTTCAGAACCATGTTCATCAATATTGAATAACTCAATTTTAATAACTTCAACAATTTTATTACAATCGAATCTGAAATCATTTGATACATGAATCAATTTGTTAAATAGTGACTCATACAATTCTTTTTTCTCCTCAGAAACTTTTTCTCGGTTTATATATCGTTCTGCTTCAGCATGAACTTTATTCCCCTTGTAGTAATCGTAAGACTTAAGCAATTCATTGTGCTTTGCTTGTTCCTCTGCTCTTCTCTCTTCGATTAGTGCAATCTCTTCTGCTGATAATTTCATCGTTTGTGACATAACTTATATTGTTTTAAAGTGACAATACAAAGATAAGGATAACTTTTCAATTATCCAAATCTTTTTACAATTATTTTTAAATTGAACCTAAACTATCTGACGGATAAGATTTCTCATCAATGAACGTTGATAGACTATCAGAAATACCACCGTCTTGGTCGATATATTCTTGCTTGGCTGACAATCTGTAACCTTTAACCATTGCAATTGCAGTCTTTTTGCTTTGCTGATTTCTCGCATCGGTGTATTGTTTACTAGCCATTTGTTCAATGAACAAACAAGCCAATCTCATTTTTGACTGTTGCAATGTTGGATGGTCTTGAGCCATTAACTCAACCAATTCTTTAACCTCATTCGAACTTGCACCATTAACGAAATCGCTAATCTCTCTTGCTAACTCATCTGCTTTCAATCTAGACATAATATAAAGTTTTAATTATTAGACAATACAAATATAAGAATACTATTTCATATATCCTAATTTATTCGAATATTTCTTCAATAAATTCCATTTCAACATCTAAATGGTTTTCACAAATTTCTTTTGCGTCCAAGTCAATAACCTTATCTTCCACATAAAAATATATAGTGCAATCAATATCATTTTCTTCTGTATCAAATACCTCTTTATCGTCACCCAAAGCTTCATCTAAACTTTCTGTTGCAATCGTAAAGATTTGTTCATCATCAAATTCATCTGAGATTACTTTAAATGTACGTGTTGGATATTCTACCCCTTTAAAATTAATAACATTCATAACTTATTTTTTTAATTAGACAATACAAAGGTAAAACAAATAAACCACAACTCCAAATAAATTGTGGTTTATTTTTACTATTTTTTACACATTTTCCTCTAATTCTACAACAAATTGCTCAAAATCAGCAGGTTTCCCCTCAAATAATAACTTTTTTCCTTTACTATATTTACCTTTGCTATTAATGTAACCATTCTCAAAACACTTCAAAGTTACCTCTTTTGTATCAAAGTCAACAATAACTTCGTACTCATATTCTTGTCCGCAATCCTTTGCAGTAATTGGCTCAATGTAAAACCCACCCGCACCGTATTTGAAATGTGCAATCATCTGCGCTGCTAAACATCCAGCACCATTAAATAGTCTTTCAGTCTCATTCGTTGACCCAATACCATTAACTACTTTCCCACTTTTTAGAAAGTCTGCTAACTCTGTACCATGTCCTGACGGATAACCGTCATACTGACGATACATATTCACAAGTTGGATTTTTACTTGCTTATTTTTGTTTTCATTCTTGTAAGTGTTAAACACTCTAGTTAAGCTACGAGTTCCCATTTTTTTATGTTTTAATTATTAGACAATACAAATATAATTAATTAAAATGATATATCCTAATTTTCTTTCAACATTTTATTAAAAATAATATTAAGTTCCTGTAACTCAGGAAGCAAAGCATGTGCTTCTTGATATCTTTGCTCCAGTAATAAATCATTACGTTTTTTTATTAACGCTTCACGTTTTGACCTAACGACATCAATTGAAATATATTTTACCATAATAATAATAATATTGTTTTATATTTACATCCAACCTTGTTTAACAATTGTTGGTTTACCATTAACTAACTCCCATTTCTCAAACCATTCTCCCCATTCACCTCTACGACTTCTTGATACACAAACTTCATCACTACCAATATGGTTATGTAAGATATAATCCTTTAATGCTTTTTTCAATTCAGCATAAGTATTAAATTGTTTTGTAACATAAGGTGAATGCACTCTATAACGGTCATAGTTGTAGTCATGTTGACTTTCACTAGTCATATACCTTACTTGCGGTTTAAAATTGCTCATAATAATATTGTTTTATATTATAGGTGTCCACCGAAATCGTTTGTTGGGTCTTGGAATTCGTATGAATCATCATCTGCTGACAAAGAATCTTCAAATAAACCCTCCTCAATCTCATTATCCAACGCTTCATTTTCAGTTAAGAAATCAATTAACTCATCATCTTGAATTTCTACGGGAACATCAACTTCAACAGTTGTTTGTTTTGAATAGTAACGTGTTGCAGTTACTGTAACTTTTCTTGTTTCAACTTTTCTTGTTTCTAACATAATATAATGTTTTAATTATTAGACAATACAAATATAAGTAAAATAATTTACATTACCAAATAAACTTGATTAATTTTTTCATCTTTATCTAAATGAACTTCAAGTGTTCTATCTTGATAATTGATAGCAATAATCTCATCATCAATTAACCCATGCTCATCATCCATTGCATAATCAGAACTTAATCTTTGAATGGTACTTAATCCATGTGGGATACGTTCAAATGGTTTTAATTGTTTAATATTATGTTTCTTTTTGAAACTTTTCATAACCTTAATTACTAGGTCGTCTGTCGCTATTGGTAAATGCCCCGCCATATTTTATGTTTTTAATTATTAGACAATACAAATATACAAAAATTATTCGTTATCTCCAAATTCTTTTTTAAGTTTTAGATAACTTTCATATCTACGTTCTTTAGCCCATTTAGCATTAAGTTCATTACCAGCAATTCGTTTTGCAAATTGCTCATCAGTTTCTTCAACCATTCTAGTAATTTCACCATGCCAATATCCTTGATACTCATAGTTATCATCATCAACCCAACATGAATGAATTACATCATCATCTTCTAATTCAAGATGTTTGATATCTCCCCAAATCATCTGACGGTTTTTTCCATGGTGAAAGATTTGTTTTTCTTTCTTAATCTTCTGTGGTGATTTTTTATCTAACATAATAATATTGTTTTATATTTTAAATCCAAAACTCTCAATACCTAGTTTATAATCAATTACTTCATTTTCAATACAAAGTTCCTTTGCCCCTTTAAAGTTACCACTAGTCCCAACACGTTCTTGTTCTTCGGTATCTTGAAACACAATATACTTTGATAACATTGGGTGATTTTGTTCTTGAATGAAACAACCTTTGTACCACCATTCTCCCACTTCAATTTGTTTTGGTTTTGCCATGATAATAATGTTTTAAATAATTAGACAATACAAATATACATAAAAAAAAAGAAGCCACCAAATTAATTGGTGACTTTTTTAAACATTTCTTCTAGAATTTTGAAGTCTTGGTCTCTATCTGATTCCGCCGTGCGTCCTTGATATAAATAACTGTCATACGCTATAGGATTATCAGTTTCAATTTCAATAGAATAACCTCCAACATTCCCCTTCTCAACATTAATCGCAGTACTTACTAAATTTTTGCACTCACGATTAAGTACTACATTTTTAAACCCATTCATAATTAATTGATTTAAATAAAAGGCTAGCACAATGGGTGGTCTTTTGTAGATTTCATGTGCTAGCCTCTCGGTGTCTAATCTAAAACATAAGCGTGCCACCCTAGTCTTTTTATTCGTGTAAGTATTCGCTTATTAATTAGACATTACAAAGATACAAATTGCTTTTCATTAAACCTAATTATTTTTTACTTTTTTTTAAAATGGCCATGTATAACATAGTGATATCTTCAATGGTCAATGAATCCTTCAACCTGTTCATTTTAAGTGAACATGCAACAACATTGTCATCCGTGTATCCCTTAGTATTGTCCAACCTGTCAAACGTCAATTGATTGTCATCAAACTGAACCCTGTTTAAATTGGCACCACTGATATAACATTTTTTTGTTGATAACAATTGTCGGACCTTCTTAAGACTTAAGTCAAACTCAAGTTTTCTACTATCAGCTGATGTCTTAATTGAAATTAACTTCTTTGCCACTTCTAAATCTGTAACCCTTTCCATAATAATATTGTTTTATATTTTGTAGATTCCATAATCTACGGTTACCAAAGTATCTACAGGTAACCCATCTGCATTCTCACCATTTAACATCCAATGTGGTGTGACCCGTGGATTGTAACTAACTCGCTCCCCTGTTATATCAGCTTGTACAAAATTACTGCTCCATGCAATGGTTAGTTCTTTACAAAGAACCCATGCGCAAACTACCTTCTCCCCTCCATCAAATATCTTCTGAGCGGTCTTCTTTTGATTCTTAAGGATGCACTCATGCATCAATAACTGAACTTCAGATGGGAAATGGTATTCAATTTTACCATCAGGATACTGAACCTTCCATTTCATGAAATTCTTACCCCTAGCTAAATTGAATCTTACTTTGAAACTTTTCATAACTTATATGTTTTAATTAGACCTTATAAAGATAAGAATAATAATCCACAACCCCAAATAAATCATGGATTATTTTACAACGTATTTATCTAAATTAGTATTATAAATAAGTTTGAAATTATGACTTGTTGCAAACGAAGTTATTTCTTTTTTTATTTTCTTTAATTCAGAACATTTTTTAGCATATTCTTTTGCCAATTCATCACGATATTTTGGTGGTGCATCAACCCAATATTCAGCTATTTTAAATTCGACAAAATATCTAGCATCACATATATCGTTACCCAAATAACCAAATGATTCTAATTTGACTTTAATTTTATCGTGTAATGTATTTAATGAATTTTCCATAAGATTATTTTATACCAAAACAATTCCTAAATCATCAAGTGTAATACAGTCACTTTCAATTTGGTCGCCACTGTGCCATTTGTTTTGTGCATAATAGTATACACTATTATTATACACAACTAATCTTTCAACATCAATTTTCCAGCTTTCAATATCCTCATCATCATCGTTAAGGTATTCAACACTACCGTCTAAATCAATATTAATACTATTAATGAATTTATTGTTGTTAACAAGTTCCATTGCGTTCTTAATGTTATCGACATCTGTTGGTGTTAAATTGATTTTTAACTTATCAATTTCCATAGAATCTGAATACTCCATTGAATGAAATGCGATACCTTTTTCAATTACTAAATTTTCCATGATAATATATTTTAATTGTTATTTATCTTTTGCTATTACAAAATAAGAATTTAATTCTTCTTCTTGGTCATCCTGTGTTCCATCTTCATTATGTAATACAGGAAATTTTAAATATAAAAACTCCCAACCATCCTCATAAGAATCAAACTCATGAGCATTGAAACAATGATTATCAAACTCATCAACAATAATAAATTTATTAGACTTTTTCATAAGGATATGTTTTAATTATTAGACATTATAAAGATACAAAAACTATTTCACTTTTCCAAATAAAGTTTCAACTAATTTTGATTTATCTGTATGGAATAAGTTAATCGCATTCGCTATTGAAATAGCTACACTACTATCTTCCTCCACCTCATCCAAATGCCAATAGCAAACGTGTGTAGGTTCCTTGTCGTCACCATTGTCAATGTAGATATTTACACTCTCATTATCGATGGCCAACTTCATTCTATTTAAATTGAGGCCAAACATAACAGACTCCAATTCATCGCCAACAATTTGAAACCCTTGCTCATTGATAGAAACTACACCAAAACTTTCAAGTGAATCACCAATGGTCAAGTTACCCTCATCATCAGATACCAATTCATATATGCATAACTGAAATGAATTAACCCCATTGTAAAATTCGTCAAACCAAATATTAATATCGTATTCTATATTTGTTTCCTCATCTTTGAATGTATCCCAATGGTCACTTTCCATACCCGTAACATCGATAACATATTCTTTACCTAAAAAGGTAAATGATAATCGTTTGTTTCTAGTGTTTAAAATTGCTGTTTCCATGATAATATTGTTTTAATTATTAGACAATACAAATATAATAAATAAAAGTGACACTACCAAATTATAATGTCACTTTTATTGTCTAATTAAACAATAGCTTCTAATACGAAACCACTAGTTAAAGCTTCTTTGTTTTTTTCAGCACCACCTTTGCCCGTAATGTTTTTGAATTTCAATCCAACAATTACATTCTTATCATCTAAGAAACGCAAGTCGTTATCATCACCATTGATAACCTTATAACCGTTATACGTTTCAGGTAACTTTGTAAATACCATTGCTACATTGTGACCCGCTTGTAATAAGCTTAAAGATATTTCATGATTTTCCTCGGAACGTGAAAATGTTAAATGATAATTCTTTGGTAACTCCTTTGCAAATCTAGTGTAATTCTTTGTGTAGTCATAGAATTGAACATTAGGAAACGTATCAAAGATTGTTTTACCATTGGACGTTTTTTGCTTCTCAAATGAAATATCACTTGTACCATTCAAACGTATTGCCAGGATAAAATCAGTATCAGCAACTTTCTTTTCTAATTTGCCAATTTCAACTACCAACTTATCTAAAAATGCAATTCTATCTGAAAGATAAAATTCTGTTTTTTCAGTTCTACCATTCTTAACACTTTGGTAAATTCCACCAAAACCACTTTCGAATAAACATGCACTAGCACAACCTTTACTCGCCATGGGACAAATGTTTACCCCCTTAGAATTTTGTGTAAATGGTGACATGTACAAAATGAAAGTCTTGTAACCTTTCTTTTCACCTTTAATCGTTTTAGCATTGTTAAACGATAATAAACTTTTCTTGTAACTCATAATAATATGTTTTAATTAATTAGACAATACAAATATAAAACAAAAAAGTGAGACTTCCAAATAAAATCTCACTTTTTTTAAAATTAATTATATACTATACTATTTAACCCTTTCCATTTCTTACATCATGCAAATAATCAATCTCATCATTTGTACTTTGAGCAAACAATTGCTTTAACATTTGCTCCTCCATACCAACTTGTCGTAAAATGTATTCCATGGTTTCACCGTCAACCTCAATCACTTTCAACTTACCAATAATATCCCTTACCAAATCATGTGTATGTTGTGTTTGACATAATACTGTTGGTGCATCAGCAAACGTATTTTTTCGCCAATCCATATCAGCCTCTTCATAGGTACCATCTTTTTTCCAAAAACCTACTACCAAAATATCATCACATCCACCCATGGTAATATTTATTGATTCACAAAACTTACCATACTCTACCAAATCAAATTTAACAATATCGAATAAGTAATTCTCATCGTCAATAACTTCACCTTCACCATAACCAATTACCTCAATTACATTTCCGTCCTTGTCGCAACTAATATGCCCCCATGAACTTTCAAATGACATGAATTCCTCTCTAATAATTGGAACCTTGCTCAAATCAATTTGTTTCTTTTTCACAATTGAAATAAACTTATTATCCAATACTATATAATTTGTCTTACCAAATGGAAAACCATTGTCATTTTCAGTAATAATAACCCCCAAATCAAGCAACTCATGAAATTCACTTTCATAAACATCACCAATGATTTCTGTATTATCAGCATTACCAATTGTATAAACTTCTTCGGGAAAATCATATTCTATATTTCCAACTACAATTGGTTTAAGTTCTTCTTTTGGGAACAAATTATACCAATTATCAACTATGGCCATATCATCATTCAACCCCAATGCAATTCTAACATCGTCAGAACAATTCTGAATTAAATCATGGTCATTAACACTCATGTTAATTGGTAGTGACTTATCAACGTCCTCAGTGTATTTAGAAATTGACGTATTAATCTCTTTCGCACTACGAACCGCACATTCAATGCGTTTCTCGACCTCATCAATTTTAGCACCCAAATCATTCAATGCTATATCAACTTCATCATCCTTTTGGAATAAATCCCAACGCTTCATTGTTTCAACCAATTCATTAAATTGCTTTTTCATAATATATGTTTTAATAATTAGACAATACAAATGTAAGTAAAAGAATTCACTTATCCTAATTCTTCAACATTTTTATTTGTTGCGTCATAAGATACAATTCTGAAATCACCAAATAAGATACCTTTATAGTATACAGCACTATTGTTAAATCTTATCAAATCAACCTCACCACCATCTACTACCAATCGCAAATGACCATATGTCCATTGGAAACTATCTATCGGGCCAACCACAATAAATGTGTCATCAATGTGATTCTCTTTTGTCTCAGGATTTAACCTATTGAAAAATTCTATCTGTAACATAATAATATAGTTTTATATTTAATCATTAATATTTTCCCAACCTTCCAACTCAGTTAATTCCATACCAATTGGTCTTAACCCATAAGGCTCGGCATTCAAATAGTAATCAAAGGTATAACCCAAAGGCTCTAACTCATCTAACAATCTACCTAACTCATGGTAATCATCAGCATCCTCATCAAATGTTACCAATACGTCTTGAACTTCACTAGGAATCAATTCGGGTGTTTCAAATAAATCTTTCATAATATATGTTTTAATAATTAGACAATACAAATATAAGAATATAAAATGATATATCCTAATTAATTTTCAACAAATTTTAAAAGAAATTTATCACTAAACTTACCCCCATTATGTGCCTTGCAACATTTAGCACACGCATACGTTCTTGATACCTTTCTATGCTTCGGACTTTCATGCCCACAATTATCACATGTAAGACTATATTTCGCTTTAGGTAAATTAACAGTTTCACCATCATAACATCTATTACCATCACAACCAATCTGCTTTGCAATAGATTTCCAATTATGACCATGACCCCTACCATTTTTAATTCCATAAACCTCAACAGAAAATGCATGTGCCATTTCATGTAATATAGTATTCTGTATTCTACTATCTATCTTATCCAAATTCTCACTACATAAAGGTAATGATAAACTAATCTTCTTTTGAATATAATGACAAGTACCAAATGCACGTTTCCTATTGTTAAACTCAAATCGATAACCCAAACCTTTAGCACTCACACTATGTGTACCACTATATGTAGTAAACGTAAATTCTTTTGACATCAACTCATCAACCAATACTCTTACATCATTTAACGTTCCCATAACTTATATTGTTTTAATTAGACATTACAAATATAATAATACTATTCCATATATCCTAATTTTTATACAAAAAAAATTTAAAATTATTTTACAAAATAATTAGGTTATCTCATTTATTATCCCTACCTTTGTTATGTACCCGATAGGGATACGGGCTGATACTCAAAAGGTATCTGGAGCGTAGACTCCAACCTACCTATATAAATTATTTCTACTATAAACCACCCCAACCTACAAAGATAATAAAAATTTTCCACAATACCAAACTTTTTGACAAATATTTTCCACTATAATATAATACACGAATCTATAATAATGATACAACACCAATCTATAATAATCGTGCAGCAGCAATCAATAAGATTAACACATCAACAATTAATAAGATTAACACAGGGTAATACTATACAGGATACAAATATTATATTCCTGTTGCACCTAAACAATTAATATCGTATCTTTGTAGTCACCAAGTCCTGGAGATTATAACCAGGCAATACAATTTAGATAATCAAACGGCTCGCCCTTAACCAGCGGGCCATTTGATGCTATTAACGATAATAATATAATACACCATACACATACACCCCTCACACGAGGCCGTATACACGTTTGTGTACATATCGTATAGTACAATATTGAATAATATGAAACAGGATTATAAACTTACAATAGAACTGGTGCCACAAACTTGCTGGTATACCAATGTTCGCAGCAACGTAACCAAAACTGAATGGGATACCATTAGAAATATATGCTATGATAGAGCAAATCACCTATGTGAAATATGTAAAGACTCTGGAAAGAACCAAGGATATAAACATAATGTGGAATGCCACGAAATTTGGCACTATGATGACGTAAATAAAATTCAGACCTTAACAGGTCTAATAGCACTATGCCCATACTGCCATAAATGTAAACACCCAGGTCTAGCACAAATTAATGGTGAAACTAATATCGTAATTAATCAACTAACCAAAGTTAATAATATCTCAAAAGAAAATGCTGAACAATATTTAATGCAAACATTTCAAATATGGAAACAAAGAAGTAAATATAATTGGACCCTCGATATTTCACTAATTAATGACTACTGGTGGAAATCTTAAACCCCAAATAAATCGATATACACAATTGTGTACATATACCTAACACTAATTGTTAGACTAACCTAACTTATGTTTCACGTGGAACATTTAGGTACCATTTAATCGGTGGTAATTTGTGGGGGAAATGCCGTTCTATATTTAAATTTCTTAAAATTTTGTGGAAAAATTATATAAAATCTCTTTAGCAGTCAGACTTTAAAGTACTAAATCCTTATAAATAATAGTTATTTAATTATTCCATAACATTTATGTACCGAGTATCACATCATAATCCCACAAATTACCACCAATTCCCACAAAACAACTAAATGTCCCTAAAAAGGTGTAACGTGCGATATACGGTACAAATAGTACATCATTCTTCTGGGAATAGGGTACACATAATATAGTGTCTGTATGGGCTTAAAAAGTGCATATAAATAAATCCCCATAGAGTTATTTTCCTATGGGGATATATGGTATTGTTTATTATTTTCCGTATACACAAATGTGTATATGTGGGTATGTTAATTACCCCAATTCAAATTCTTCAAACATTATAGTTAGGTCACCTAGGTCTCTCCATTCTGATATTGTTTCTTCTAAATTTTCAGCTTTTAGGTATTCTATATAATATCCATGTATATCATCAATATTATGGATAAAATAATTACCTTTTTCTGTACGGTAGATATCGCTATCACCATACTCACAATTTTTCAATGACACGATTAACGTAGATGTTTCTGTGTCAAAAACTAAACCATTACTAATTCCTTTCATATTTTTATTTTTTAAATTTATATTACAAATATACTAATAATTTTTTATATGTGCAATTTTTTTATTTTGTTTTATTGCTATATATTTTTGGTATGTATTTGGTTGGGTATATTCTTTTCCAGTGATTGTTTTATAACCTAGTTTATTTAGTTCTTCTGCAATTTGTTTGAATGTCCAATTCTTTTTATCTTTTTTATTTTTGATTAGTTTAATTACTTCTTTAGATTCGAATAGTCCACCTTTATGTCTATTAATAATTTGTGGGTATCTTCTTATATTATTTTTTGTATTGATTCTATATATTGAATCCACTGAAGTAAGATGTGTTGGTGATATAAGAATTGGTTCAGTTTTATTGGTAATTATTTTTGCTGTGTTTCCGTTAATGAATTGTGATATTATTTCATTATTTCTTTTATTCATAATGAATGTGTTCAATGATTCATTTTGAATTGATTTAAATAAATCTGATAGTTTTGATTGCGGCAGATTATATTTTTTAATAATATCTTTATATTGTATATCATTATTAATATCGTTTAGGATATTTTGGTGCATTGTTTTTTTGTTGGTTCTAATTTTGTTCCAGATTGATATATTATTCTTTTTAGCTATTTGGTAGACTCTTTGTTTTGTTATATTGAATTTGGTTGCAATGGTTGTTAGAGTCCAATTGTTATCAATTAGATTAATAATTTCTTTTTCTCTTTCTATATTTCTTTTTGACATGTTATTTCTTTTTATACAAAGATAGTAATAATATTTTAGTTATCCAAATTTATTTTTATGACCATTTTTTTAATAGTTCTTCTAGGTGTTTAACTCTATCTTCTTTGCCTTGGACATTGCGTATTTCGTTTAGTTCTTTGTTCATTATTTCTAGTGCGTGATTAAATACTGATTGATACATTTCATCCATTCTTCTTGGCATATCTTCTGTTGGTATTCCTTGAATGCTATCACTGACTAATACTGGTTGTATATTTTTAACTTTTGGGAATTGTAAGTCTTCCCACTTTGTTTTTTCTTCCAGTTGTTTTTTAACTTGTTCATCAATTTCTGGGTTATTGTGTATATTTAACCAATCTGATATTATTGTATTTTTCTTTTTCATATTACATTGATATAAAATGTTTATCACATTTAGTACATTTATATGGTAGTGGTGTTATTCTTGGGTTATCTGACACTTTATCATTAGTTATGATATTATGTTGACAATCCCATTGAAACATAAAGTTAATAGCATTCTCTAATGATTCGCATGTAATACCATAACCTGTGCCGTCCATTCTTTTGGGTGTATAGTTCATATCATATGATGAATCATAGTCTGGTGATATGATTACTTTTCTTGGTTGTCCATTAGGTAGTGTAACTTCTACTGTGGTAAACTTTCTTTTCATATTAGGTTGATATAATAGTTTTATTATTTTTGATTTAATCTTTTTAATTCCTTTATTGGTTTTTTAATAAACCATTTTTTATAGAATGGTAAATTATTCCATGATTCAATCTCCTCCCAATTGACTAATACATATGCGTGGTCTTCGGTGATAATAAAATGTTTTATAAATTCTTCACTCATATTTGTTTCGGTTTTTTATTCCAATTCATTACTATAAAAACATTTTCAAATGAACGTAAATCGTCTATTAATCTATTATAGCCAATATTGTAGTGAATCATTTTACTTCTTGGGTAAGGGTATTCTGTCTCCAATCTTTTAAGTAACTCGGCATACTTTTCTTGAAGTGGGTTTTCCCAAATTGGTTTCTCATCTTTTTTAACTTTTTGTTTCTTAGATGGTGTTCCACTTTCTTCTATTTCTCTCCATAAACGTTCTGGGTCCATGTTAATATTACTCATATTTGTCTTCATATTTATAATCAACATATAACAATACACCTGAAGGTTTCCAGGGGCCTTCATCATATTTCCATCTAACAAATTCTGAATAAGTTTCATATCCATGAACTTTAGCTTCATAATCAAAGTAATCTCTGATAGTTCTTGCCATAGGCATATTTGGAAATTGAGGATGGTCAGCTGGAAATCTCTTAAATGACATATCATAGTCAACAAATATTTGAACATACTTCTCATATTCTTCATCTGTGATTATGGAAGGTTTTCCTGTATTATGAGATTGAAACTTTAGTTTATCAAACCAATGTTGGTATAGGGTGGTACGGTCTCTATTCTCTGATGCTTTATTGTAATCACTCATCTTTGTTTTTTATAATTTAAACATATTGCTAATTGCATTTTAAACCATCTGAGGTGGATAGTATATGTAATGGTAGCACTGTTAATTCCCCCTTCATTTTCCATTATAAGTCTCCAATCTAATTTTTGAAAAATAATTGTGGGTATTATTACGACCAAATCACTTGGTCCTTTTGAATACGTTGGTTTTCTTAATTTAATCATACGTATTTGTTTTGGTTTAATTAAAACAGCTATATTATCACCTACTTGATGAAAAGCTTTTTCAAATCTTTCTATCCCTGTAACTTCATATAGGGCATTGTCTGTTTCACCATCTCTTATTCTTACAAGTTCTGTGATTGTGTCCCCCACCTTTATATCACCACAATTGTTGTCTCGCCATCTAACGGTGATAATCTCACCTCTATTTCTAAGGGTGAACTTATCTTCATATATTAACTTGTATTCTTTACTCATCTTTTTGTATTTAGTTATCTTACAACTTCTATTTCATTATCATAATAATCAAGCCTGAATCCTTTGTAATAACATATATCCCATATGTCTTCTGGTAAATCACCTCTAAGATTATCAAACATTATCATAAATTCACCATCATCAGTCACTTCCCAATATATGTCTGTAAATACCAAGCCATATTTAGTCTTGAGATATTGAGTCATTTCTTCTTTACTCATATTTGTTTTGGTTTAAAATATTAATGATAAAATATTAATGATAATACTATAGGTATGCCTAACACTATAAGCACCCATATTATAACTCCTATTTGGTCGTAGATATCTTCTTTATTCATCTTTGTTTTGATTTAAAAACTAAAATTTAATTGCCCACCTATTTCTAATTTATCATCCCATAACCCAATGATTTTAGATATAAGTTCAGACCCGACATCAATCATCATAGGGCTCATATCAATCGCAACTTGCTCACAAGTATTCTTGGAGACGGTAATTTCCCCAATGTTATTATATTTATGGTCTATTAACTGACCATACTTACTTCTCATTTTATTAACATCAAGTCTCCAAGTTTCATCATAAATTTGTTTAATAGTCTTACCATTAACCAACTCATTTTTATAAAGTGGTTCCCTTATAAAAACATCATTCACTACTTCTCTGAGTCCCTGTAATATTTGATGGGCACAACCACCATCAAGCATACTATAGTAAAACGCTTGTTTATCTACACTATCAATCATCTTTGTTTTATTTTGTATTCACCAAATTTTTTTAACCACACACTCATTTCTTCTGTCAACTCATCCCAATACCTCGGTACTATAAGAATATCACCCCTTGTAGTTTCAAAAGTTTTATCATCAATTCTGTCTAACGTTTGTACTGTATCCATCCACTCATGTGAAGGTAATGCCATTCTATCCCATGGAATAATGGATTTACCCCAACATGTTTTTTTTAACCATTCCCACCGTTCTTCTATTGATAATTCTTTATTCATGCGGTTCTGTTTACTTTAATATCACCAACTTTAATCATTGATATTCTAATTTCTTCAATTGCGTCTTTTACCATCTCAGACATTTGTTCTTCTGTATAATTTACCCAATCAGAAACAACTTCCACTTCAACTTTATAAACTGTTGCCATATTTATTTGTATATTTCTTTATAATTTGATTTAATTGAATCAAACTCTTCCTTTGTCATAGACATCCAAGCACCATAATCATAAGTAGATGCTTTATAAGTGTCAATAATTTGTCTACCTTCAGTTTCATCAATTAATGTTAATCTGTCTTTCCAATGGAAACTCTGTTCAAGAAACAATCTTTTATTCGTTTTATGTTTCCAAACTTTTTTCCCATAATCATCTAATTCCATATTATTTATTTTATTTGTAGTCAGGACAGGATTCGAACCTGTACTTCATATAGTATACAATATGGTGTGTTTATACTTCACACTCTGCTTTAACCATTAAGGTGTGTGTCTACCATTCCACCACCTGACTATTTGAGGTTGAGAACCTCTGTATTGTCTGTACTGTTGAATCTATCCCAAAGGGACATACTATTCATACATAGCATCTGTTCAGTTTTCCTTTCTCAAGGGAACAACACGTATTATAAATTATTTTGTTACAACTGTGATAGTTGAGAATTCTGAATCACCATCTTTAGATAAATAAAAATATGATGTAAATTCATTCTCATAATAAATTATCCAATATGGGTCACTATCCGAATCAACATCTTTAGGAAATTCAATACTTTGGTCATCATCACCGAGTATTCTTTTCAATTCTTCTCTAGCTTCATTATGTTTTGCATAATAAAAAGAATAATTATCAAAATCTTTTGTACCTATAACATACCATTGCATAACGGGTACATTAGATTTTTTATTTTTCACAGTTATTATTCCTTGGGCATTTGCCGCTACTGATGTAATCATTAAGATTACTGTTAAAATTAAATTTTTCATGTTTTTATTTTTAAATTATTTTATAATACAAATATAGTAATAATATTTTACTTATGCAACTTTATTTTAATATTTGGACCTGATGACACCTTCTTCAATCATAAACAATTGTTTCCAAAGATACTGTGCTGTTTCGTTATCACCAGTTTCTTTTATTTTAGTTATTTCATTATCCATTTGTTTGAAATCTTCTTCGGTTTCACATTTGAATAATCTTTCCAATATTTCTTGTTTATTCATCTTTTAAACTTTGATTTAAATTTCATCCAAACTATTTCAGGATAGTTCCATAACCACCAAAAAAATATGTAAATTTTTTTCATCTACTAATATCTTTAGTCCAATTGTATTATACATTTTGTGTAACACATTTTGTATTATTTTTTAAAAAATTTCTTGTAAATATCTTCAATAGCTTTTTTATCATAAACGCCACAAGCTAAATCGTCTGCTATATCATAAGCAAAATCTATGGTACGTTGTTTCTCTATTTCTAAAGCTGTTGCAATGATTATTTTAATTTCCCCTAATGTTTTATTCATAGAAAAATTATCTTGAATATACTGCACCCCTGTTTGTTGTTTCATAATATTAATTTATGGGTTTATTTTTCCTTTAACTCCAACTCATTTGTTAAAATAGTGTTCATCTCTTTTTGTGATTCAAGTTCAGCTTCTAGTTGAATTATTCTTTCAATGTTAAATTCTTTAATTCGTTTACGATAAACTTCAACTTCCGATTCTAAACATTTCAACATATTTTTTAAAGCGAAAAATTGAATTTTCAAGCCTTCATAAGTTTCGTGTGGTTTTGTGTCTTTTATATTCATAATATTAACTTATAGGTTTATTTTAAATATCCAAAGTATGCAATGTGTAATTAAAGCCAATGATGGTATTAGTACACAAACAATGAATAATAGTTTATCTTTCATATCAAATCTTTTTAAGGTGCTACCGCTAATACCATATCATTACTTCTTCTACTCAACACTCTACAATTTCTACCAGTTGCATTATTCAAGTTTGATATTACAATTGCTGCAACTGATATACTAAACTCAGTAGTTATGTAGTTCCATCTACCTCTTTCATGGTCAAACATTTCAATAACATAGTTACCATCTTCTGTTTCTTCATTTATTCTATGTGTTTCCATATCAAATCTTTTTAAGTATTAAATTTCCTGATGAGTCAAGTTTTGGAACTCTTATGTATTTTACAGTTCCATCTCTATATATTTCTTGTGCTTCTTCCATCTCAATCTCAACATCAATTTCTGTTGGTTGTTGTGTTTTTTCATTTAATATACGTTGAACTATCTGTCCTTTATATTTAATATCATTATCACAATCTCTGAGATAACATCTTTCAACCCTATATAAATCATCAATAGTAAACAACTTATCTTTATTCAACTCCATTGCTTTGTTGAAGCCTATCTTAAATGAAACGGGGTCTGCTATATGTGATGACTCAAATTTTCTAGTTTCATAAAAATCTTTAGCCAACTTCTCAACATCAACTACTCCCATTGCTTTAGCAAACTCTTCATCACAGTTTTGTTTGGATAGTACATAATTCTCAGGCAGATTATCTCCTGATAAGGAATACATTACTCCTTGTTCATCTTCTGTTTTAATTAGTTTCATCTTATTCTGTTATTGTTAATTCTTCACCAGTTAAGCTAAAATATAGGTTTTGTAGTTGATGAAAGTAATTGTATAATGGATACCCAACCCTTTTAAAGGTCCAACCCCTAGAACCTAGTTCAATAAATATTGTTTGTTGTTCTGTGCATTTACCAACTCTAAATGTTTTGCAAAAAGTTTTTATATTAATAGCTTTAGTTGCACATTCGTTAGTTATATCTCCAAACCCATATTTTAATAACAATTCTTCAGTTAGTCTTATTGGTTCAATATTTTTTAACTTAACTGTATATCTCTCTATGGTGTTACCAACAGTAGCAGTTGTATAATTAATACAATATATAAACCCTTGTTTTTTTGAAGTACCTTCTTGATAATTAACTAAATTTCCAATTCTTAATTCGGTTGACTCCATATCAAATATTTTCTATAAATTCAGGTTCATATTTTGATATTAACTTAATGATTGATACCACACAATTTACTATACTTAAAATAAATAAGCATATAATTAAACTGAAATACCAATAATGTATTGAGCTCCAATCCCATGCCCCATCAATTGAGTTATGGTCTATTTTAATTCTTTTCACATCTCCAAAAAATTCATGTAAATATGGAGTAAATGTACTAAAAAGCATTCCAGTTCCAAATAATAATATTAATCTAAATGCTATTCCTAAATAAAGTTTTGTTTTCATAATCTTATTTCTTTTTACGTTTATCTTTTATTTGAACTGAAAATGGTTGAGGTTTAACATTAAACATCTTTGGTTTAATAAACTTCATATTACTAGAATCACCTTCATAAATCTCATTTTGTACCCACCAACTAATTGTCTTTATTTCAGGAGTCAATTGGTCAGTTCCAATGCCGACACAAAAAGTAAATCTACCAAGTAATGTTTGAATTTGTTTCCTCATGATTATTTCTTTTTGAATTGGTCAAACAAATCATTAAGTTTTGCCCCATCTATCATAATTCCATAGTGTTTAGCATATTCTCCAATGATGTTGTAAACTAATTCACCAGCTTCTTCCTCACTATACATCAATTCTTGTTGTTCTTTATTCATCTTTGTTTTTTGTTATCTAAATATTCTGTTTTATATCTTTGTGCCAACAATATGGATTCTCTAATTTTTACATCGTGAGTTGATTCGTGCAACATTTTTAATGTCTTATCAAACTCGTCCATTATCGGGTCTAGTTCTTCTTTAATCATAATATAATCATATCTAATATACAATGCAGATTCTCTTGGTCTACCAATTATACCACCAATTGGTTGAATATCGTACAAGTATATACCAAGCATTTTGTGTCCCACTTCATCTTGTTTACGTTTCCACCATTCCAGGAAAGTTTCACCTACCTTAGCTCCTTCAGTTCTTACACACCAATTAGGGTATGTACCATTTATACATTGTTTATTTAATGTATCTTCACTCTGCATTGGTTTATCAACTATTATAATTTCTTTACTCATCTTTGTTTAATTTTTTTTCTACAACCCATTCTTTTTTATCAGAATCGAACGTCATTGTTTTATAGTTTGAAAAATCCCAATCTTTTTTATATTGTTCTGCAAACTCTGGGTCTTTTAGTTTTTTGATTAAATCACAAAAATTATTAACTTCTTTATTCATAATCTTATGTTTTTGGTGCAAAAAAATATTCTATCACTGTTTCATCACTTGTATAATCATGTAATTCAGAACCACTAAATCTATCTTTACAACGTATTAATAGTTTTTTAACTTCTTCTTCACTATACATTCTTACTGATTTATCATTTTTCTCTACAACAACAACCCCTTCTTGGATAGATACTTTAGTATTATCAACATCTAAAATGTGAATTGGCATATTTTCTTGTTGCCAATTAGCACCAAATTTTATTGCCTCTTCAATATCTCTTTCATAACCTTCTCCAGAATAATACTTGTTTATAAATATTTTTGTGACTTCTTCAAGTGTTTCTTGTTTTAAAGCATTTTCTTTTGCTTCCTTTAGAATTTGGGTAGTTTCTTTTTCTTCACAGTTATCACATACACCACAAGTACATTCTTGTTTAATTGCTCTACTTGTTTGATGTGCTTCATACATAGCATTGTTTAAATCCTGTTTAAATTTGCTTTTTCTTTCAAGATATTCTTGTTTAGGTTCTTCTTGTGGAATGATAATTTTGTAAACACCATGGAATGAATCAGAATGATGTAAAGACAAATAATCTCCATAGGTAGTAATCTTAACTTCCTCACAACTTGGATTCTTAACAAGCCACTCCAAGAACTCGTCATCAATAGCTTGTACACCATCTTTGATTAAGTCTTGGTCTGTTGCTAGGATGATTTTAAATGTATTAGAACTTTCATTTAAAATCTTTAATATCCAATTCTCTTCAATTTTTTGTGGTTCATTCCAGTGAATATTATAAACCCATTTATCTTCTGCTTTAATTTCTTCATCAGAAGTGATGTAGATGTTTAATTTTGTCCCACTATACTCTTTACGTGGTGTTTGAATTAAAAGTAATCCTGTATTTTTCTGAACAATAGAATGTTGTTCTTTATATGTCCGTAAAAGGTGTAAATTTTTCATAACTGTTTTTCTTTAACTGTTTCTATTAATGCTTTAAGACATTCAAGTTCTGCTCTTTCAATACCTGATTTAGATAAACTTCTTTTAATAATTTCTTCTACGTCATTTTCAATCAAGTAAGAATATGTTTTACCACTTAATAGATTAACTTCTTTTTGAAGAAATATTTCAAAACCATACTTCTCTCTAAACCATCTAAATGCTTGTTGGTAAAGTGGTGCCGCACATAAATCATTACAAAAGAATTTTCCTTCATATATATCATCAGAATTTCTATAAGGTTTCCAATTTTCATATAATTTTAATGATGTCATTCCATATTTAGTAGGACATATTTCATCAAATCCTAATTCTTTCAACTCTAATGCTTCTGCGTAAGGTATAAATTCTTTTTCCATAACTATTTATTTTTCCATTCTTTCCATGTATCAAAGTCCTTGAGCTTTTCTTTTTCTTTATCAGCTAGATATAAAAATCTTTTGCCTATAAAAAACATAATAAACCATCCTGTAGTAAATCCTATTGCAAATTCCATATTACTTAATGTTGTTTAGTGGATAACTGTTTAGGATTGAATCTTTGTCTGCTACCCATTTAATTATTGAATAGTCAATACCTACATCTATTATTTTAGCATTTTCACTTGCTTCTTTCAATGCTTGTTCTACATGAAGTTTAGCATATAACTTTATAGCCTTCAAAAAATCTTGTCTATCAACTACTTTTAATGTTTCACCATCTAATTTAGCAGTCCAAGAATATTTTTTAAATAACTCTTCTGCTGTTGGTATTACTTTGTTTTCCATATCAAATCTTTTTAAGTGTAAATATTTCTTTTCTGTTCTTGTGAAGAAAACCCTAAGATTTGAGCTTGTGTGATGTTTGAAATCCAAGCATTAAATAAATGATGATATTTGGTATGATTATCTTTCTTCCATCTTTCTTCAAGCCATACATATAGTTCATCTGACATATCAAATCTTTTTAAGTATTAAATTTCCTGATGAGTCAAGTTTTGGTACTGCTCTATCGCATAAACCATCTTCATCCCATGTAAGGTCTGATTCAGATTTTATAATTTTACCTGTTCTTGAATTCTTTATCACAATAACAACATCTATTTCTGTTGGTTGTTGAATATGGTGAGATATAAATGTATCTATTTGTAACACATTATTTTCATCCTCAAATTGCTCTAATTCAAAATTTGGAAGTGTATGAACAAGTCTTAGTAATTCATGAACTTCTTCCTTAGTAAACAACTTGTCTTTATTCAACGCCATTGCTTTGTTGAAGCCTCTAATAAAACCTGTTTCATAACAAGCTAAATCATTAAATAAACTTTGTGATTCAGATGATTTTTCAGCCAACTTATCAACATCAACTACTCCAAATATCTCATCACAATTTTGTTTGGATAGTTTCATTTTATCTGTTACATTTAAAATAGATATATCAGTTGTTGCTATTACAAATCTTTCATTGTTAATGAGCATATACTCAGAATGGTCTTTAATCAGTTTCATCTTTTACTATTTTAAATACTTGAAAAATAAATAATACTAGTCCCATAAAGAACCACAACCAATGTCTATAACCCCAATGCGTTTCAGGTAAATGACGAACACCTATATTGCAACCCATATTATAATAACCAGAATCAGTTATAATTCTATCACCACTTCCAATACAAACCCAATCTCCAAATAAACTTGGATACCACTCTGGAATAACACTCATTACCATAGCAACCATAAAGATTACTATTACTCTTATTGATGTTTTAGTTTTCATTTTATATGTTTTTAATAATACAAATATAGTGATAATATTCCACTTATGCAAATATTATTAATTTATATTCTATAAATTTTTTATTCTCTAGTCGGCACTAAACATAATTGACCATCACTATCTGTAATTATATCCCAATTATATCGATTATTAAGAAAAAACGCTTTGTTTTTATATTCATCACGTGTTCGTATACATATCATTGCACTACTCGAATTACCATCTTTAAGAAACAACTCTAACCCAGCAATATTTCCTTTTGATAAATCAATATCTTCAATTTGTTTACCAAATATACCTTCAAGTACAGGTATTTGACTCGTTGTTGCTGCTTTAAACATTTCATCCACTTCCTTTTGGGTGAAGTTAATTGTATCTCCAAATATATTACGTTTAGCAAATGCCTCTATTTTTCCTTTCCATGTTGCACATGCAACATCATAAATATCTTTTAATTGTGCTCTTGTTATTTCAATTGTTTTCATAACTTTTTCTTTTATTTTAATTTTAGTTTCATTTACTATTTCATCCCATTCTTCTAAGGTTAGGATTGTGTCAAAATTAACTTTACTACAAAAACAACCTGTCTCCCCATATTTATCAATACCATAATATAGATAAAATTTGTTTGTACCATTTTGCTTATTATTATACGTAGTATTAAGCCAACTAATATATTTGTCCCATAACTTTTGGTTAGTATTAGTACAAGCAAATGATTTAGGTAGTTCTTTCATATTATTTACGTTTTAAAATTAGACAACCATCTGAGTCAAGTTTTGGTATGAATCTACCCCTAGAATCAAATTTAGAAATACCAGAGTCCTCAATCTCAACATCCCATTCAGTTTGTTGTAGTGATTGTACATAAGTCTTACTTCCGCTAAAATACTTTTGATTATGTAATTGATTAAGCTGACCATATGCAAAGGCTTCTTCTATATTTTCCTCACTAAACTTCTTATCACCAAGAATTTCAAGTGCTTTTTGAAAGCCTTCAATAAAAATATTTGCTTCATCCTCAGCAAAAGGTAAGTACCTTTCATAAGACTCTTTATCAAAATTACTTAGTTGTTCTTGGATATGCTGATTTTTTAACTCATCCAAATCATAGTCACGCTCAATTGCTTCACAGTTTTTGAGGGATAGTTGTTCTATAATATGAAAACAAGAACCAACTTCATCACCATCAATTGGTGCTGTTGAATGTGTGATTTTACGAGTTCCAGCACAAATAGCATTTAACTTATTAACTGGTCTACCATCATGATAGAATATATACCAACCTCTACCAAAACCATTACGACCACCATGTGCAAATGCGAGACCATAGTCACCCTCTTCAACTTTTGTGTCAGTTGTTAAGTAATATTCGTTTTCTATTTTAATTAGTTTACCAGCCATATTTTTAAATTTATAATACAAATATAGTGATAATATTCCACTTATGCAAATTATTTACCGTTAAAATTATATTAAACAGTATTATTTTGATTTTTTACCGTTCACGATTACGTAATTCTAACAAACAGAATGTTAAAAAACTTAGACTCATTTATATTGAAAAAATAACACCAACAATTGCTAACATTGGCCATGCAAATGATATACCTGGATAAGCACTTGCATTAGAACTCCAATCATCATAGTTCGCATATGTTTTTTCAACATCATAATCAAATCCTAATTTTTTACCCCACATTATTAAAACTAATAATGTTATAAAATAACCTATTATATAATAGACCAAAAAAGTTAAACCACTCATAATTAATCGTGTAAAATTTCAGAAATAATATCACATAAAGTTTTATAAGTTTTATAATGTGATTCGTATTCCTCTTTTGTTATTTTAGTTAACCCTCTTAATTTTTTTTCAGTAAACATCGAATATACTGAAGTATCAAATTCCCTAGAATAAAAACCACCTTTGTGGAAAACAATTCTTCTACCAGTAAGGATATAAGTTCTCTCCCAATTCGTAGTATAACTTTCCACTTTTAAAGTCTTTATATGGATTAATTCAACCTCTTTACCAAATACATTATTATCTTCAATACCTAATAGATATACATCTGTGAAATCTAAAATTACTTTATTTTCACGTTCAATTGTATCTTTGTCATATTCATTTATATCAGTTGTAAACTGATTAATGATGTCACTTAATGATAACCCATGTAAATCACTTTTGATTTCATTAATGGCGTTTAATAAGGTTCGTTTTATATTAATATCTTTCTTGCTCATAATTAATTTATTTTATTTATATCATTATAATGTATTCCACAACTTTTACATATCAAATAATCCTCTGTAACCCAACTACTATGACCTGGACCCATTATACCATTACTTTGTCTTTTAATGTTGTGTAACTTATCGGTTGACTTGCAAAGAGGGCATTGAATCGCATCAACCCTTTTCTTTTCCAATTCCCTTTCAAGTTGTTGCTTTTTTTGCAATGCCTCTTCACGTCTTTTTCTCTCCACATACCAATTAGACATATCTACTGGTGTACCCTCACTTCGATTTATTTTAATACGTTTACTCATAATTAATACCCATAATAAATTTAAATTTTTTGTAAAATCATATTTAATGGTTTAGACGTATCTTGTTTTATAACCAAATGTTGGAACTTATCATAAAACTTAACATCATTAGCTTCAAATTCAAAGATATACCAACCATGCTCTTGCAATTTAATGATATCATCTTGACTAAACCATTTCCAAAGTGATTCAAGTGAATCAGTAGCTGATAACCAACCAACAATTTCCTTATCAAATGGCATTTCTAATAAATTATTAGTGCAAAAACTAAATTCTTCATGGATTAACCCTGTAAACTCACCATTGAATGCGTACCAAAGACCTTGAAGTGTATCTTTATGACATACTCTATAATATATTTTTTTATTACTCATCTTTTAATAGTTATAATATTATTAATTCCCTTTTTCAAATACAATTATATAACCACCCGTAATAGCAGCTGTACTGGCTGTGGAAACATGTTGTGCTGTAACTGAGATTATCAAATATCCTTGTTTTAAAATTTCATCTATATTATTTTTAATATTTGAGGCATATGAACCATCTGATACTACTAATACTTTTTGCTCTTTCATATTATTTGTTGTTAGTCCAATCAATCTTTGGACAATAAGAATTATACTTTGCTTTAATGAACTCGATGATTATTCTAGGTTTTTTCTCTTTAGTTTTTGAATAAATTCTATAACCATTCTCATCATAAACCTTACGACCATCTTTAATATATTCGATTAATGCTTTTATACCAAAAAATATACTAACTGCAATAATTACAACCCAAATCAGAATACCAGCGGCCCATATTTCACCAAACAAAGTTCCATGATGTAGTGTAATAAACATTGTTGTAATTGCTGAAATCATACATAATAATAAAAACAATCCTATGTAAATTGCTAAGGATATTGCAAATCGCTCACCAGTTTTTTTATCACCGTTCTTATAGTCTTTAGAGAATAGTTCAAATAATAAAATACTTGGTAATGTGAAAATACCATATGGTATAACTAATATCCAAGCTAATACTAATTTCCAGAAGTATGGACATAAGTTACTTGGTAGGTTACGACTTCTCTGACCATAGAACCAACAATACAATTGTGCGTTTAAAGAATTTGTGCTTAATTTCATAATATTTATTTTTATTTATGTAAAGATAGTTATAATATTTTAATCTACCAAATATTTTTTGTATTTTTTTATAAATTCTTCCATTTCTTCAACTTCATTATTAGTTAAATAAATGGTTTTATCTAATTTATAATAATAACCCTTAGATGATTTAAAAATACCTTTAGGTCTTATTTGAACACTATCGTTATCACTTACAATTGGGAAATCATCATCTTCTTTCCAATCACGAGTAACTTCAATTAAAGCACAACATAAATATTTAACTGAAGTTAAACTATCTGAATTCCTAAAGTATTCTTCTTCTCGTTGTAATATTAACACTCTATCACCATTAGTATAACTTATTGTCCTATTTGCTGCAAACTTCATCTTGTGAATATTTAATTAATTAACTCATAACTGTCACTTGAATTATTTATATCACTAGCTATATTTTTTAAGTGGACCCATTCATCTCTCACCATATTCAAATCATCCCTATCTGCATAGATTGGTATTATTACAGCTTTGTGTAAATTATCTTGACCTATAATATGTTTAGCGGCTTCATTAGCTGAAGCTTCTGTTAAATATATTTTATGTCTCCAATGTACTTCTGGAGCACTTGATTGAAATTGCCATGTTTTACCCTTATCTGAACTAGTTTTATAAGTCCAAATGTCATATATAATATACCCAACTAATTTCTGTTCTTCTTTACTCATGAACTTCTTTTATTTTATAAGAATCAAAAATTAGCATCACCTCGTCTTCATTTGGACTCAATACTGGATAACAATTATGTAAAATACCTGAATCACATATTTTACAATATTCGATACTTTCAGCGAAGTATGGTTTTTCATTATGTTTATTTCCCCATTTGTAAAAAAACTTTACATCTACTTCTCCATACAATGGTATGATAAATTTTCCTTCATCATTAAATCTACCCTCAAACCATTTTTCATTAATTTTTACTTTCATAACTTTATATTATTTATTGATAAACTTTCAGTGATAATTCTTAATCTATACATCCATTCTCCAAAATCTTCAACAACCTCTTTGTTATTTATAAAAAGTTTCTCACCATTAAAATGAGCTGATTTAATCGTTTGTTTTTTGATTTCTAGTTTACTCATTTTGGTTTGTATTTTATTTCCATTTAATAACTTTCATTATACAAGTAATTGCAACTCTATAATCATCTGACAAATTTGGTGATGAAAAATGCATACAATTCTTGTCGTGTATCAAAATCTGACCTTTACTCATTGGTACTTTAATAAATTCTGAATTCTTATAGTAATCAGAATACAAAGAGAATCCACTTTTACCAGTTCTGGTTCTAACATTAGTCCCTATTACTTTATGAGGTAACAAACCATGTTTATGACTTCCTGGTACATAAAACATACAAGAGTTTAGGATATTCACATCTTGCAGCGGAATCCAAAATGTAAACACATCATCATTACTATCAAAATAAGCATTATCCTGATGAGCTGATGTCATTTTATAATTTGGTGGCTTACAGAAATATTGGTTGTTTAAAACTATATATGATTCAGCACCAATAAGCTGAGCTAACATAGAATTTAAGCGTTTAAAATCTAAATTTTGAATCTGTTTTATGTCACCTAATTTAGTTCTAAATACATCTTCATGTTTTGAATTATTTGATACCTCATTTAAGTCAGTTGAAAAGGTACTAATCACTTTAGATATTGCTTCATCATTAAAAACTTGGAACCCTTGCTCTTTTAGTGTTTCATTACCTCTGTAATTTTTGAATTCTATCATTCAACATTATTATTATCACCATCTTCTTGTTCAGGTTCGATTTCGATAATAATCGTTTCTGGGAATAATTGATTCATACCAACACCCAAAGATACTTCTATTTTTACTGTTTCTTTCATATTTAAATTATTTTATCTTCACCTAAAAATTTATTAATGATTCTATTAGCTGTAAAATACCAACATATACCCATAAAAGTCATAAATAGTTTGATATACAATACACCCCAAAAACTGTAAATATTCATATCAACACCTTCATGAATTGGTTGAATGTAGAATAACGGGATAATCGGTAAATAAGTTAACACTAATGTTAACACAAATCTAATTGTAAAATCTTTCATATTTCTTTATTTTTGGGCTATAACTGCTATTAATAAAAATACTAATAAAACTATTAAAATGAATGCCATTGGAATCCATAAGGGTGCAGTTACCCACCACCATGACCAATTGGCAACCTCACCAATCTTTGCTAATTTCATAACCAAAAAGATTAAGAAGATAATTGTACCTAAACCTATTGAGCTATTTTTTGTTTTGTTCTCTATCATAATTTATTAAATTTAATTTTACAAACTGCTTCACCATTTTCGTTATAATATAATGATACTGTAAACCCACCACTAGATACTCCATTACCAACATAATCAAAATTATCATCAGGTATTAAAGTAATAACACAATCTTTTAATTCTTCAATTGTTGGTGATTCAAATTTTTTAGACCAAAACCAATCAACAGATTTCATATATGAATAAGTCGATTCCCAATCAAAACTACCAAACTCATTCATAAAAGCAATGAATAAATGAGGGTGTTTTGTTAATTGTCGAATTTTATATGCGGCATATTGATTACGACAATATATAGAATACCACTCATTCCATAATTCACTATCAAATCCACTCTTTGATTGCTTAGTTTTTTTATAATCTGAATATTCAATAGATGGTTTTGGTTTATCCTCATATTCAGCAATAGCCAATGTTAAATCTGATATTAATTTATGGTATTCCTTTGCCCTATCTTCAATTTCACGATAGTTTGATAATGTAGTTAATCCGAATAAACTTAAAAATTTAGTTTTCATTAATCTTACTTTTTAATTTATTAATAATTTTTTTGTGACCAAATCTAAGTACTGAGAATCTAGTTATAAA
>ENA-OSIY01000225-OSIY01000225.1-marine-metagenome-genome-assembly--contig:-NODE-225-length-32929-cov-6.393918_pt1 | contig 32929 bp, 35 predicted proteins | sample MGYA00237884_ERZ534233 | MGnify/ENA primary metagenome ERZ534233 (study PRJEB26412, sample SAMN06343840) | marine metagenome | isolation source: estuarine water | place: USA: Columbia River Estuary... | reverse complement strand
GTATGAAGTTGACCCAGCTGAGGAATTAATGTTAAAAATATTAGGCGGTGATCCATCTGATACAATTCCTAGAGTCCATCCAAAGATGACAAAGTCTAAGATTGAAGCTGTAATTTCTACCCTAAAACAAAACCAAGGCGATTGGTCAATGTTAGTCCATAAGTTAAGAACAAACGATCCATATGTAAAAGACATGATAACTGAAGCTAGTGTTAAGGAGCTTAAGTTAGCTTCCCAAGAGTTACAGGATCAATTCAGAAAGACTTTAGACTTTAATATTAAGATCATATGTCTATCAATAGATCATGTCCCTGCGAAGCTCTCTGGTTCAATCCGAGAGTCGTTTGATTTTAATTCAATAAAGAGATTTGACATTAACGCATTTAAAAAATATCATTCTTCAAAATGAGCTCACCAATAATCCCAATTTACGATCGAGTGGTTATTAAACCAGACGAACAAAACAAAAAAACTGAAACCGGTATAATTCTACCGCCTGATACTAGAAAACGCTCTAATAGTGGAGTAGTTATTGCAGTAGGTGGCGGAGTAGAAAGACCTATTCCGTTAGAACCCGGCGATAAAGTAATCTATCAGCGTCATGCTGGATTGGATATGCAATGGAATGGCGAGACTTACTTAGTGGTTCTTGCACATGAAATTGTTGCGAAAATTGTAGCAGACTCTGCTCCAACCTTTCTTGAACCTGGCGAAAGATAATCCCAGTTAATACTGCATAAAAAAAGCCGCTATTAGCGGCTTTTCTTGTTTATTAAGAGTCGTTCTTTATTAGAACGAAGGAATAAATCCAGTTGCTTCTGAAGAAAGACCTCCACCAACTCTTGTAATTGTAATACGGTTGATGAATTTGTGAATACCTCTTGGGAAATCTAAGAATACATCGATAATCGCTGAGTTTGCAGATAATACTTCTGGACCGTTATTGGTCGAGTCAAATACTACTGTATAACTTGCAACACCTTGTGCATTTTTAGCTCTATCTAAATAGCCTTCAACTAATGTTTTAATTCTTAAACGAGTAATTTCATCGTTAAAATCAAATAAGAAGTTGAATAAGATTCTTTCGATATCTTTTTCGATTGTTGCAAGAGCTTCTCTAACGTGAGTATTATTAAGAGCTGAATTAATTTTTTGATATGCAGTATTATTTGTAAATACCATGATACCAAATCCTCTACGACGAACGATTAAGTTATAACCAACTGGCTCTAAGTAATCTCTATCTTCTTGAGATAATTCATATTCAACATTAACAATTTCAGGATCGCCTAAGATACCATTTTTACCAGCTACGATTGAGAAAGGTCTGCCGGCTTCATACTTATTCATAAATGCATTTGCAACGTATGCTGCTGGCGGAACTGACTTGTTTCTACCATTATCATTTACAATTAAGTTAGGCATAAAGTATGCTGCGTAAGATGCCATTGGAACTCCATTAACTTCTTCATCTACAAATTTAAATGTAGTAGTTGGATTAAGATCCAAATTACCACCATCTGCAATATGTTTAGCAGAAACTAATTTTGTAGTTAAATCAGAGAATGAAGGTTCAACTGAAAGCTCTAATTGTCTGTAAGACGGAGCATTTAAGATCGCTAAACACTGACCATTGTCTGCTGCAAGTTTTGCTAAGTAATATTTAGATGAACCAGAGATATCACCTTCGTAAGTATCAATAATATATCTAAAATCTACAGCTTGACCTTCAGCTAATGTGCTTGCAATGTTTGTGTTTTCGTATAGCCAACCTAAAATATCAGCTTGTCTAGTAGCAGTTCCATTAGGAAGTTGAGCATCTCTCATTACAAATCCACTTAGCTTAACACCTTTAGATGAAGTAATATAGTTTCTAATACCTTTATGGAAAATAATATCAGTATCAATGTCAACTCCAATTATAGCTGAATCACTTGGTACTAATGTTGTAACTGTAAACTTTTTGTAAGTTTTTGTTGTAACTGTAGTAAAAGCTGCAACTAAAGCTTTAGTAAAAGTATAAGTTCCACCGCTTCCTGCTGTTGTTGCCGCAGATAAAGTTAAGACATTTCCTACTTTATTAGTTACCGTAGTACTAGCTGCAATTCCTGTACCAGCTACTGTGCATCCAATTACAATATTTGCATTTGCTGCAGTTAAGGTAATGGTAGCCGCTGCTGCGATAAATGTATCAACCGCAATTGCTGTTTCGTTAACAGCTGGGACAGCTGCTGTAACTACTGATGCCGAAGAAATTTCGTCTGCTCCAGCAACTGAAACAATTTTTAAGAATCTTGAACGTTTTGCTCCATTTGCTTTAGCTTTCACATAGTGATTAGGTTTAACAAATTCTGTAACGCTAGCTAAATAAGCAGCATTGCTTGCGGTTACGGCTGGAGAACCACTTCCTATTGTTACTGAGGTTGAGCTAAGAACTTTCATCTCAATTTTATTAAGAGCAGTCTTAGTTGTAGTAATTTCAAGACCATTATTGTTTGCAGTTAATTCAGTTGCAAAATCAAATATCTTTGTTGTTGTGCTAGTTCCATGAATATCTAGTGAAAGCTTAACAAATGTATCAACTACAGTAATTACTGGAATAGTTGCGCTTTGATTAGTTAAGGCAACGTTATCGAAACATTTAATTTTAATATAGCTTTTAGTAACTAAGTTAACAACTTCAGTAAATCCAGATTCAACTTTAAGATATTTAGATGCAACCGTTCCGTTTTGCGTAGTAATAAAACCATTACCAGTTACAATAAATCCATCGTACCATGCGTTGTAAAGTTGAGTACCTTCACGAGCAATAATAATTTGATTACCGTTTTCTGTTACGACTCTACTAGAATCTGAAACTCCAGTTGTAACTTCAAATACTGCTGTGTTTTTAACTGGTGCTTTATAACCAAGTACATCTAATTTAGCATTAGCGTCGGTGTAGTCTCCAGTAAAACCATTATCAATAAAGTAATCTTGAAAATCTGCTGCAATAAGGTCTGTATAACCATGACCAGCTAAATCGATTCGGTGTGAATCCATTGAAGCATTTGCAAAAACAGTGTCAAGGTCAATCAATTCAATTTTGTTTTCGTCTAGTGCACAAAATAATTCAGTTTGAGAAAATAATCGGTTGAATACTCTGTCAATTGAAATATCTGAACCAGCTGCATCTTTAAATTGAGGAATAATTGATCCGTTTACTCGTGCAATATTCTTAACTTCTCTTAAATTTAAGAAACCATTAAGTTTAGACATAATTAAACCTTTTTCATTAAAGTATGTTTTATAAACAGGGTCAGTTGAAAGTCTCATGTTATCTGACCAGTCGCCTTCTACTGCAATTAATTCAATAATATAGTCAGCAACAATATCATCTGGGTGAAGATAACTTGGAATAGTTACTTTGTCTCCGCCTGTAACCTTGTAGTATTCTTTAACGGTTACATCGTATCCGCTAACGTCTGCAAGTTTGGCCCAAACAGTAACTGGGCGTTTTCCTAAGTTAACAATAGAAAAAATCTTATTGTCATCTTCTGAACCTAACGCGTTATTTTTAGTTCTGTTGAACTGGTCTTCGTCAGCATACCATAACTTCTGGGTATTAAAGAAGCTAGACAGTGGTTGCTCGAATGCAGATGCATTAAAATCTGAATTAAATGATGCAGATTCAGTGTTGAATGTTGCAAATGTTACTTTGTCTAATGTATCGTCAGTTGGCAATACGTTCAAAGCATAAACTGGGCCTTTTCTTAGAGCTACTTCTAAAGTTCTATGAAAATAACTACCCTTGCTTTCAAGTTTAGTGTCTCTTTCACCATAAACTGCTAGCGCGCTGTTTAAGTCGCTTAAAGCCACAACAGTATTGATTGGTCCTCTTTTACTCGATCCGATAACTAATCGGCCGGTTCCTAAAGGTAATGCAATGTTTTGACTCTCATCGATTTCAACTGTGTAAACACCACTTGATTTAAAGCGATTGAGATTTAATTTTTGTGCCATTTCGGTCCTACTATTTTTAAGTTATTTATTTAACTTCGGACTCAAGATTTTGTCTAGATTGTCCTTTGCTATCATTATTTATCATCGCAAAGATCTTAGTATATCTAAGACAGTATAAGAAATTACGAAAAATCAAATTACTCACCATGAATTCAATGAAAAGAACCCCAAAACCTCTATCTAGAGGAGAATTAATTAGATTTATTAAGATTAGAGACGTTAAATCGCCCGAATACGGAACTCCCGGTTCAGCTGGAATAGACTTTTTTGTTCCAAATGATTTTGAAGGCGTAATACTTGAGCCAGGCGAAGCCATTTTAATTCCAAGCGGCATTCGTGCAAGATTACCCTTACATACAGCACTAATTGCATTCAATAAGAGTGGAATTGCTACAAAAAGGAGACTCCAAGTTGGTGCCCAGGTAGTAGATTGCGATTATCAAGGAGAGATCCATCTACATCACTATAATTGTGGAACAATAGATGCGCTAGTTTCTCCAGGAGATAAAATTGTACAGTTTATTCTTACCCCAATTATTAAAGCAAAATTAATTGAGTGTGAAAATGAGTCTGAGGTATTTCCAACACAATCTGACAGAGGTTCTGGCGGATTTGGTTCCACTGGAACAAATTAATTGGTATATTAACCCAAAGTAAGATAAAATGATAATAAGCTCTGAATTTAAACAAGAAGATTCTAAACTAGTAGTTTCATATTATGATGAAGCTGGTAATATCGCATACGCAGTAAAGCATATCCACGATGCTGATCAATTCAATTGGAAGCTGACGGGTCGCCCTTCGGAGTATCGAAATTGGGATAATAAATTTGTTGATAAAGGTAAAAGCAAATGGCTAAGCCGCTTCCGAATCGAAGAACTTATTCAAACCAGCTTTACTAAAGAAGAGCTTGATCAAATCTATTCTGACTATACGCCAAAGAAATATTTTCTCGATATTGAGATTCAGTTAACTTCAAACGAGTTTCCTGATCCAGCCAAAGCTGCCATGCCAGTAAACTTAATTTCATTTTGTGGTCCAGATAATGTAACCTATATTTTATCCACAATGAAAAAGCTAGATAACGAAGCTATTTCTAAAATGGAAGCAGAGATTAATGAATACCTAAGTGCACAAGGCCAGGTATTTACACTTAAATATATGTTTTTTGAGAAAGAAGAAGACTTAATGTCAACCTTCTTCCATCGAATACTTCCAAAGCTTCCATTTATTACAGGTTGGAATGTAATTGAATTTGACTGGAAATACCTAATTAATCGTTGTAAGCGCCTTAATATTAAACCAATGGAATCTATGGTTTGTGATAGGCTAATCGGTAAAGGTCAAGCTCCAGTTCACTTAGGTCTACTCGATTATCTTGAAGTGTTTATGAACCTTAAGCCAATTAAAGTTGTTGAAAATTATAAGCTTGATTATATTTCTCAATTAGTGCTTGGAGTAAGTAAATTACATCACGAATATGGTTCAATGATGGAAGCTCAACAAGATGTTGAAAACTTCGTAAAGTATAACGCAATTGACGTAATGCTTGTTAAATTAATTGAAGATAAGCTAAGTCTACTTGATGTAGCCTTTGCTATTTCCAAAACTGCACAAGTTGATGTATCAAAAGTCTTTAGTGCAGTGTTTATTACAGAATCCCTAATGTGTCGCCACTTTTTACGAGATGGTAAGAAAATGGCCTCAGACAAAAGAGAGTTAGCCGAACAGGTAACATACGAAGGTGCCTATGTAAGTAAGCCTATTCCAGGTCACCATAAATATGTTTCATGCTTTGACTTTTCGTCAATGTACCCTAACGTGCAAATCCAGTTTAATATTTCTCCTGATACATACTTAGGTAAAATGAAACCTGGTCATATTCTTAAAGAGGATGAAATTTATACAAAAAATGGTACCCTTTTTACTAAGAAGAAAGACTCAGCTGCTCGAGTTATACTAAAGCAAATGTACGATCGACGTATGGGTATTAAAGGGCATATTACTGAATTAAAACAGGCAGCGAAAAAAGCCGCGCAATAATGATAAAATGGTTAAAAAACAAAATAAACAAATATATGTACGATATTGATGCACTCGCCCAAACTAGAGATTTTATTATGGGCAAAGATTACCAATGGGTAAATACCCCAGATAATACCAAAATGTCAACCATTACCAAGGTAGTTGACGTATTTAGTAGAGGAGGCCTAATGGCTGTAAAATTAGCCGATGGATCTAGCATAAGTTTAGAAGAACTTAATACTAAATTAATGGCAATTATGGATGGACAAGAAGCTTTAACTAGAGCCGAATGTATGTCTATTAGAGGGCCAGTAATTGATCCAAACATAACTAATGCGGAAGCCTTACCTAAAGTTAGTCAACCTGTCCAAGCTGAGGTCCAAGCTACGTTAAAATCTGCAGGCATCTTTGAAATGTTTGCGACTGAGGAGTCTTTACTAAACCTAAATTTAAGAGTAAACTTGCCTTCACTTAACTTATTGAAGATGATGTATAAAAACTCACAGAACAAGTCAGAATTTTTAACAGAGTTAGCAAACCATATAAATAATCAAATAACAGCAGATCATATTAAAGATGCCTTGCTGAAAAAACTTGATTCTAAATAGTGGAGCTAATTATTTTACCAATTGAAGTCTCGGATTCAGAAAAAATACGAGCAATTTACTGTAGGCCAGATGGCGAACCAGTTACAATAAAAATTGATCATGCTAAAGATGCGTCGAGTTTTTCTGCAATCAAACGCATGTATCAAGAGATTGGGGTAGAAGACTTAGAACAATCTAGAATATTTAAATTAGGAAAAATAGACAAGGACCTGTGTTTTGCTGTTAATGTTAGCGGGCTAAAAACCGACTCAGATTTAACCAGAGTACCTTTCTATAAAGTAATGCAAGGCGAGCATTCAAATTCAAAATTACTTGCTGCAAGCTTCCTAACTATATCATACTTTGCCTAAGATCCTTTATCCCCTTCTGTGTAAAAGAGGATATAACAAAAGGATTAAATATTTATGGCAAAATCTACACTAGATGCATTCGCAAAATTTAATGATTTACTTGAAAAGAAAGTAAAATCTAAAATTGAAATTCGTGGCTTCTCCGATATCGAGGAGTATATTCCAACAGGCAACTTTTTACTAAACGCACAAATGTCCGGCTCCTTGTTTGGAGGTTATCCAAATACTCGAAGTATTGGAATTGCTGGAGACTCTGGTGCTGGTAAAACCTTCCTCTGCTTAAATGCAGTTCGTGAATTACAGAAGAAAGATTACATGGTTATCTACATTGATACCGAAGGTGCAATCGATTCACATGACTATGTAAAATTTGGAGTAGACCTTTCTAAATTAAAATATCTACGGATGGGTCTTATTAGCGAGGTAAAATTCTATATTAATGACCTAATTGACACAATCAAAGAAAATCCAGGTCTTAAAATCGCGCTATTTGTTGACTCAGTTGGAATGTTAGACACAGACAAGAGCAAACGAGATATGGATGCAGGTAAAAATGCTTCAGATATGGGTCTTCGTGCAAAGGAGATGCGATCTCTTTTTAAATCTTTAACACTAGATCTTTCGAATTATAAAGTTCCATTCATTTTTACAAATCACACCTATGCGTCAATGGATCAATATACGCCAAAGGGTATGTCAGGCGGAGGTGGTCCAGAGTTTTCAGCTTCAATTATTTTAATGCTAAGTAAAGGAACACTTCGTGACGAAAACAAAACTACAACTGGAATTATTGTTCGCAGTAAAACCAAAAAGAATCGTTTAGCCCGTCCGCTTGATATTGAATTCCATATCTCTTTTCATAAAGGTATGAATCCATTTGTTGGATTAGAACAATATGTAAATTGGGAAAACTGTGGAGTTGGCAGAGGCGTAATTATAACTCAAAAAGAGTTTGATAAGATGAAGCCAGAGGAGCAAGAAATTGTTTCACCATTTGAATTAAATGGAGAGGCTGTCTATTTTTATCCTAAAAAACTTGGAAAAACTTATATTGTAAGACACAATGGAGATGCCGTTCCAGTTAAAGAATTTTTCTCAGCTAGGCTTTTTACAAATGAGGTTCTACATGAACTTGATGAAAACATTATTAAGCCAACCTTTAAATTCCCTGAAACTCAAGACGGTATTGTCGATATGGAAACTGATGAACTAACAGAAATTACAGATTTAGATGGAGCCGAAGATTAGTTTTAAACTTAAGTCGGAGCTTCCAATTAAATATGAGTTAGGTTTACACAGAGTACTTCCGTCATATCCAACCGAAACTGATTTTATGGTTGATATTATTCAATATATTATTAAGGTTTGTGAAATAAAGGATAAAAACTTCAATCCAGCTGATTTAAAATTTTCAGCAAAAACCCTTAAGTATGTATTTAATGAAAACGAGGTAACTCCAGGTTTCAAAGATAAACTACGAATTGTAATTAAAAAATTAATGGATGCAGAAACTCTGATTAAAAGAGGAGAATTTTTGTATATTAATAAAGCAGTATTTAACGAACTGTATAACTAAAAAATATGATAGACTTTAAAGAAAATATTGAGTTACTGGAGAAAGTTATTCTTAACTTCATTCTAATGGATGATAATAACGAAACACTAATTCGCCCAAAGAATGTGGAGGCTCTTGATATACGGGAAGTAATTCCTAAAATGAAGACCCAATACTTCAATAATGATGATCTTGGTAATATCTTTAAAGTAGTAAAAAACTATTATAAAGAATATCATAAAGTTCCGTCTAAAACAGAAATTCGTCAACTACTTAACCTAGCTAGTTATGAAATATCTGACGAGCATTTTGATACTCTATTGAGTGTAAACTTAGGAGAATACAATTATGAATTCTTAACTAAATATACAAAGTCGTTTATTTTAATTAAGAATCTTAACTCTTCAATTATTGATATTTTATCATTTTTAAAGACTACTGAAATTAGTCCAGAGAATGTTAATATTATTACAGATCAAGTTAGGACTAAGCTAAATACAAACCTAAATGTTTCTTTTAGTAATGCTGAATCTGGTCTAAACTTCTTTAATGCGGTAGATCACGTTCAAGTTTCTAAAATAGGTACTCCAACTGGATTTCCTTTTCTTGATAAAACGCAAGGCGGCGGCTGGAACCCTAAAACCCTAGTTGTTTTCCAAGGTAGACCTAAAGTTGGTAAATCCATGGTTCTTTCTAATATTGCAGCTCGTGCATTTATGACAGGTTGTCAAACTGGAGTTGCAACACTAGAATTATCCGATACTAAATATATGAAACGACTAGGTTCGAATATCTTAAATATTCAATCTAATCACTATAATGATATTACTTCAGCAGATCGCACTCAATTAATTGAGGCTAAAATCGAACAATTTAAACAGAGCGGCTCCAATCCTGGAGAACTTTGGATTAAAGAGTTTGCAACAGGTAGTGCAACCGCTGTTGATATTGAGAATTATTTCCTAAAGGTACAGGAAAGTACAGGTCAACACATGCAAATTATAATAGTTGACTATATTAATTTAATGAGACCTATGCGTGAGCAGGGAAATACTTACGAGAAAATCAAAGTAATTTCTGAAGAACTAAGAGCAGTTGCTCAACGAAATGAATGGACTATTATTACTGCAACTCAAATTAAACGTGATGCGGTAGATGATCAAAATATTGGAATGTCAGATATTGCAGAATCATTTGGTCTTGTCCATACAGTTGATTCTCTTTATGGATTGATGCGAGGTCCAATGGAAAAACGAATTAAAATTAAGGTTATTGCTAACCGTGATGAAGGCTATACGGAAAGCTTTAAAATGTATCGAATGAATTACGATTTCTCTAGACTTGTCGAAGAAACTGATCCAGCTAGCGAATACTACTCAGATGACGATGATATTTCTGCAATCGAAGATGATCTACGTCTACAGTATGCAAATGTCCAGCCTAAACCGCAGTTAACCATTGCGCCTACCATCAAGCAGTTTGGAGAACATAGCGACATTTTAGAAAATTTATAAAAAAACTACAATAAGTTATGTGGAAGAAAAAAGTTAAAGAGGAAGAACTATTTACAAACGAAGGCGACAATTGGTCAGCCTTAGATGGAGAAGATAGTGAAGTCACTAGTCACGACGATTTTGAAGAAATTGATTCAGCTGACGACTCTGAAATTGATGATGGTGATGAAGCAAGGTATCAACAACACTTAAAATTAAAGAGAGAAGATAAAATCTTTAATAACTCTTGGAATAGTGGAGATGGTGGTAGCGATGAAATTTATCAAAACAATGGAATTAGGTTAGATCCAAGTCATACTGATAGTCATCTACTGGATGCAGCGTCATTTGATCGATATACTGATAAGATGATTATCGAACGAGACCTAAATAATATTGCACTAGCCGATGAAGTTATGGTTGGCTTAATGGAAATATCTTCACAGGGTCGCAAATTTACTAAACCTGAATTAAATCTAGCGTTTGCTAGACTATGCGAACTGGTTAGAACTAATAGAAAAACAACATTTATTGGACCTATTGATGTATTAGATTTTGTGTCAATGATTTCTCAACTAGATTTTAAAAGACTATTTGAATCAATGGAATACGAACATAAAGAGGTTCTTTTATTGGAACTTAATAATAAATTTGGAATACTAGACGGTAAGGTTCGATTTAAAAAGTTATTTTAATGAAGTTAAACAATATAGACAAAATCTTTTTAGTAGGTGATCTCCATCTTGGAATTAGAAACAATTCTGTAGAGTGGGCAGATATTCAAAAAGAATTTTTATTGGAAGTTTTACCAAAAACTGCAGCTGAAAACGGATTTAATCCAGAAACAGATATTCTTATTTTAGAGGGCGATATTTTTCATTCTAGAGAATCGATTAATGTTAGAATTCAAAATGATTCAATGGAAATTTTTGAAAATCTAGCTAAAATATTTAAAAGAGGCGTCTTTATTATATTAGGTAATCACGATGTCTATTATAAAGATTCAAATCAAGTCAACTCAGTTCGCCACCTAAAACACCTTGCTGAAAATATCCATGTATTTGAGAGCCCAGAGATTTTAACAATTAACGAAACTGAGAATTGGCTAATGCTACCTTGGGTTGAAGATACTAAAACTCTAGGCGGCCATGTTGCAGACTATGCAGGTATGTGTAATCGTATTGTATGTCATGCAGATATCAAGGGTCTTAAATTTAATAGATGGACCAAGGTTGAACATGGATTAGAAATTACCGCCCTATCCCAGTATAACAGGGTTTACTCTGGCCACATCCATCACAGACAAGAACAAGATAATATATTGTATACCGGAACGCCCTACCAGATGGACCGTGGTGATCGAGGGAACGCTAAGGGGTACTACATAATAGATGCTAAAAACAATTATGCAGAAACCTTTATTGAAAACCTAACATCGCCAAATTATGTCAAATACGATATATGCGAGTTATTAGATATGAATATTGATCAGCTAAAAGGATTATTAACCAATAATTTTGTTGATGTTATGATTGAGATTAATCTATCTAATAAAATTCCGCTTAGTCAGTTCTTAGCTGTATTAGAGCAGATAAAATATAGAAAAATTGAATTTTTTACCTATACAAGTAGTGATTCATCCGAAGCTAAGCCGGCTGATATTTTGTTAGACCTATCAAGTTCAGATAAGTTTGATGCGTTTGAAATTTTTAAAACTTACTTAAATTCAAAACAATACACTCCAGTTATGAAAAAGGATCTTATTACAAAATTCTTTGAAATACAGGAAAGAGCAAAACAAGATAAAGACTATGTTTAATATTGGAATTACAAATAAAGTTAAAATACAGCTTGACCCAGTCGAAGGTTTTCCTAAGATTATAGCTACCAATAGAATTTTACAAGGCGAACCTATTGAAACAGTTTGTGCACACGATTTAAATATGATACAGGCAAAACTTGTATTTAGTTTAGCACCAGCATTTTCAAATACAATTCAGACCAATCCAATCAAATTAAAGCAATTAAATTCTGAGATGGATAAGCTGGTTAATGATTTAAGAAATGACTTGCTTGAGTCTAACTCTGATGCTACACCCGAAGATCTTAAAAATATTCAAGATGATCCACGATTGGTTGATAAATTACATGCATATCACTGGCTGGACTTTTTAACAGGTAATATTTCAAGCTATACTGTATCAGACTATCCAAACGCTAGTATTGAATGGAATGATCAAATTAAAACTTGGCAAGTTATTGCTTCTACTGAAATTTTGACAGATCAGGTAATAAGCTTGCCTAAACCAAAGGACTTATGAAAATAAAGGAATTTGCATTTAAAAATATTTGCTCATATGGAAATAAGATACAAACTTTTAAATTTTCAGATGAGCCAAATTTAATTCTTGTTCAAGGAACAAACGGTTCTGGTAAATCCAGTATATCGGATGCCTTGACTGTTTCTATATATGGAAAATCTGGTATTAGAAAAATTAAAGAGATTCCAAACAGAATCAATAAAAATGCCTATACTTTAGTAAAGTTTACCGCAAACAATGGTGATGAAGTTGAAATAGAAAGAGGCCTCGAACCAAATTTCTCTAAAATTCTAATTAACGGAAATGACTATAATTTACCTGATAAAAGAAGAGTTGATGAATTTATTGAAGAAGAACTTGTTAAAATTCCATTTAATGTTTTTTCAAATACAATTTCTCTTTCAGTAAATGACTTTAAGAGTTTTGTTAAATTGAGCCCAGCTGATAAACGAAAAATTATTGATAAGATCTTTGGATTAGATCTAGTTAATGATATGAATCAGTTGGTGAAAGAAGACGCAAAAACAGTAAAGGGCAAGCAATTCGCTAGCCAAACTGCTCTTACTAAAAATCAACATCTATTAGAGCAAGCAGTGCAACAATTATTAGCTCTGCAACAAGACTTAACTCAAGAAAAAGAGAGCCGCATTATTCAGCTAACCGATATTTTAACTAGAGCCACCTCTAAACAAGACGAAGTTAAGCTATCATATACTGACCTTAAAACCGAATTAGACTCTACCAAGAATAGGTTAAAAACTGCCAGAGAATCTAAATCTTCGTGCACATTTAATATTGCTGAGATCGATAAAAAATTAGCAATATATGCAAAAAACAAGTGTCCACACTGCTTAAGCGATTTAACTGATACTGTTCATATTGGAATTAAGCAGCAACTAGAAGATAATAAAGCCAATTTTCAAGAAGAACTTTTGCCAATAGCAACTAAGATTTTAGAAATAGAAGCTGGAGCTAGGGATCTTGAAGCATCTCAAGAAAAATTCAGAAACGATCATGCAAAACTTTCGTCAGCAATCGATTCCGCTAAAAGAGAATTAGATTCGCTAACGCAATCTCAAGACTCAGAAAAACAAACTCAATATCTACAAAAGATTATTGATCAGTTAAATGAAGATATTGAATCGACTAACACCGATCTAGGCGAATTAGATAAGGAACTTTCGGTTAATCAAGAGCTTGAAGTAATTCTTTCAGATAATGGAATGAAACGTATCTTAATGAATCAAATTATTCCTCTACTTAATAAGAATATTTTAAGGACTTCTAAAATGCTTGAGTTTAAGTTTGCATTTGAATTCGATTTGGAATTTAATCCAATTATTACACACCTTGGAATGCAAATTTCGCCAGAGTCACTATCGGCCGGCGAACAAAAGAAAATGAATCTAATTGTACTATTGTGTATATTAGAATTAATTAAAATGAAAAATAATAAAATTAATCTACTTTTTCTAGATGAAATATTTTCTTCGCTAGATTCTGTAAGTATTTACAAAGTAGTTGATTTATTAAAAACCTTTGCCAAGAAACACAATATGACAGTGTTTGTTATCTCGCATGATCCATTACCGGAAGAGTTTTTTGATATTAAGGTGTTTGTCGAAAACAAAGACCATTTTTCTGATATAAGAGTAAATTAATATAGACCTATGCATACTTACAAAGGAACATCATTCGCAGAAGCTTACCAAAAATCATTAATTGATTTATTTGATAATGGCGACTTGTGTGAAACCCGAGGAACTACCAGTAAAGAATTACTAAATGTTTCATTAGAAATCACTGATCCAAGTCAGTGTATGTATACCAATATGACTAGGTCAACCCAGACCAAATATATTGCAGCTGAATTATTATGGTATTATGCCGGACGTAATGACGTTGCGTTTATTTCAAAGTATGCTAAATTTTGGGAACAGATACAAAATCCAAATGGAACTGTAAACTCAGCATACGGTAACTTAATATTTAAGCCAAAGTCACTCGGCGGCCTTACTCAGTATGAATGGGCAGTTGCCTCCTTAGCAAAAGATAAGGACAGTCGCCAGGCGATACTCCACTTTAATACGCCAGAACATCAATATAACGGAAATAAAGATTTTGTTTGTACAATGTATGGAATTTTCCATATTAGACATAATAAACTAAATTTTAGTGTCTATATGAGATCTAATGATGCAATTTGGGGTACTCCAACTGATGTTGCATTTTTCTGTTCTCTTCAAATGCAAGCCCTAGCCCATCTAAAAGAATTTTATCCAGAATTGGAACTTGGTACATATACTCACCATGCAAATTCATATCACATATATGATAGACACTATGAGTTAGTTAGTAAAATGCTGCTTGGCGAGTTTATCCCAACTAGACTACCATCAGTTAAAACTAATCTAGTATCAATGTCCGGCCATCCAACCCAAGATTTTACAGATATTTTTGAATTTGTTGAACAGGACCAAGATGATATTTTAATTTTACAAGAAAAAGACGATCTTTTAACCTGGATTGTAAACCAATTTGAAGTATGATAACTAGATATGATATAGTATACATGAAAATGGCGTCACAATGGGGCCAGTTATCCAATGCTCGTCGTAAAAAGGTTGGAGCGCTATTGGTAAAAAACAATACTATTATTGCAGATGGTTATAATGGAACCCCGTCTGGATTTGAAAACGAGTGCGAAACTCCAATCTTTGATAAAGATAATAACTTTTTAGACTATGAAACTAAGTGGTACGTTTTGCATGCTGAATCAAATGCCCTAGCTAAAGTTGCAAAATCCACACAATCTTCTGAGGGATCTACGCTTTATGTTACAATGTCTCCGTGTAGAGAATGTAGCAAATTAATTCTACAAGCTGGAATTAACCGAGTAGTTTATTCAGAAACGTACAGAGACTCTGCCGGTCTCGACTTATTAAAAAAGGCAGGGGTTGATGTAGTTCAGATTCTAACCGAATCTGAATAAAAAAAGTTATCCACATTTTGACAGAAGATATTGCAACCAGAGAATTAACTATTGTTTTCGTAAGAGATTATAAAACATTTGTTGAACGCTTTTCTAAAAAAAGTAAAAGCGACTATGTTCTTAATATTAATAAAATCGTAAAGGAAAAATTTCAAACTGAAATCTTTATTCCAAATAAAGTCCAAGCGTTTCTATTAAATTATGAAATTTCTAAATTAATTGATAAAGTTATTAAGATAAAGAACCAGAAATATTCCAGGCTAATTTATTTAAATACTGAGCTTTCGCCAACTGGCATCTTAAATTCAATTAATTTCTTAAAGACCACATATACTTGGGTCGAGTTTGATTTTACAGTAATTGATCCAGACCAAGAATTTCAAGCCGTTCTAAAAGACATAAAAAAAGGAGATCATTGATCTCCTTTTCTATTTAAGTAAATTTAATATTATTCTTCGTCTTCGTCAGTTAATTCTTCTGACTCTTCCTCTTCTGGCATTTCTGCAACTCGTTGAATAGCTGCTTTAAATATTTCAACACATTCGTCTTTTTCGATTTCCATTTTTTCGCAAGCAATTTCTAAAATTTCTTTTAGTTCATCGCTAAACTCTTCCATAAACATTTCAAGAGCTTCTTCGTCGATTTCTGGAGTTTCTTCTATTTCAGTGTCTTTAATTTCTTCGTCTTCTTCAAACATATAGTTTTCAAATTGAGGAACATGACTTTCTTTTACTATTGTAACGCCCATTGCTGGAGTCGTATTTAAAGGTTCTTCGATTTTAATTTTAGCTGCACGACTTGGTACATCACTGTTAAAAGCTTTCCAATAACTATCGTTATTATGATTCTTTCCGCCATTTTCAAAGTTAGCGTCTCTTTTTGCAATATTAGTCCATTCTTTTAAAGACTTTCTTTTAGATTTATCAAATGACTCAGTTTCGTTAGGTCCACCAAACGACGGAGCCTTTATATCCATAAATCTTTTAAAGTCTTTAACAGCGCTGCTTTTTAGGTTAAAAATATCCATTTAGCTTTAGGTTTTTAATTTTTAGAATTGTCCGTTTCTGGTTTCAGTATAGCTATCTGCAACGAATTGGAATGCTGTTGTATAAATTGCATCACCTTCGTATTTCAAATCCATTTCACCAGTTAAATTATCTCCATAAACAAATACTGGAGAGAATGTAAATTCTCTATAGATATCGCCGGCTCTGTTGTGAATACCTACATAAATGTTGGCACCATTTGGAGCATAGTCCTTTTTAAGACCTTGACGACCAGTTAATGGATCGTATACTAGGTTACCCCATGCTCTAAATTGATTGTAAACATACATTTCATTTGCGTCATTTAAGTTGACTTCAAAATCAATTGTAAGTTTTGCACCAGTTTCCTTAGGAGCTGCTGCTGCGAAATATCTTTTAGAGAATCTGTACGCTTGTGTTGCCAATGTACCGGTACCAGCTTGTTCTGGTAAACCTTTAATTGATTTTACGTGCTCAACCAATAATGGGGTAATTGTATTATTGTTGATTGATGCAGGAGGAGTAATAATTACCGTGAACTGGTTAAGGTATAACGGTTCAAATAGATTACGACCTACTGTTGAATTTTTAAAATGTGGTAAACCTGCCATTTATATTGGACCTTTTTGTTTATTTATTCTTTGAGTTATGCATTATCTCTACGCTCGTCTTCCTCCCATTTGGTAAGAAGCTTTTTAAACTCAGTTTCTTTTTGTTCTGGAGTCATGGGTTTTGTTCTATTGAACTCTAACTCATTTATTCTACGCTTTAACTCTCTTGCGCTAACTTCGTTATAAGTCTTTGCAGTTTGAGTTGATGGTAAAGATTCGTTTCCAACAATATCTAAATCTAACGTTGGAATAACTGCAACAATTAAGTTTCCAGCATAGACTGGATCGTCGCTTTGAAAATCTTCAAGCTTCATATCAAAACTTGCACCAAATAATTTAGTTAATCCAGTAGAAGCTGGTGTAATTGAAATAGTAAATTTATCAGCGTTTGCTATTTTATCGCCGCCTAATTCCTTTAACATGTTATTTGACATTAAATATCTAAATTTAACGTTTTTTTCGCCAGAACCTTCTTCAATCATTCGTAACTTATTTGTTTTAATAGTTACATAATAATTGCAGCAGTCTTCTTCTGGTTTTTCTTCAAGTGTACACTCTTTTTCAACTTCCTCTAGCGTTTTGTATGGGCCAGACGCAAGTTTTATCTTACCCTTAGCTTCAATATCAGTTCCAATTAAAGATTCTATAGTTGGAGCAGTTTCGCCAGACTTAACCTCGATTGTATGTATTACTTTATTCTCGTCTTCCATTGTTAAACAATAAAAAAGAGACTCGGCCGGAGCTGGTAACAATTTTTGATCTTCTGGATCTTCTTTTGTATACTGAGCTGCATCATATGGAATAGTTGCAGGCAAGCCTGGTTTTTGTATAACAGCAGGTAGTCCTGGTTTTTGAGTAACTGCAGGCAATCCAGGTTTCTGAATAGTCGCAAGTTCCTTACTTCCTTGAACAGCAGGTAGATTAGATCCTCCGGCTGGAAGCTCAAGCGCTTCGTTTTTAGTAGACTTGCTCTTCTTTTCATTAACATAACCACAAATAACTGCATGTATTGCAAGTAAAAGGTCACGTATTTTATCTGCACCTGTATACTTTACATAGGTAGAATTTCCATAGGCATCTACAAAATCTAGGTCAGGGTACACATTAAAGTTATGCAAAACGGTTTTTTGATCGTTTTGGTTCCAAACTGGCTCGCAGTCTTTAACTTGCCATTTAAGTTCGTGACTTTGAAAAATTTCGCAGATTACTCCCATTTAATTATGCTTGTGGTTTTTCTCCTCTAAAGGCTTTACCTTTATTGGAATCTTTTCTTTCTGGATCAACTGTTTTATAGTTTGCCCAAATTTCATTGTATATTCGGCAGCTTGCTCCCATAAAATTAATAATGCCGACAAATTTCTTACGATCATCGCCAGTCATCTTGGAAACTTTTCTTCCAATACGTCGAGCATCATCAAGATCTAATTCTTCTTCGTCATCTTTACCAACTAATTCTTTAAGAGAATTTCTTTTCTTTTCATTTAGTTGAATAAAAGACTCAAATGTCATTGATCTTGAGTCTTCAGCATATGCTGACTCGTGATCGGCTGCATATGATTCAAATTTATCAAGCTCGTCGCCAGTCATTAGACCAGTTGCATACATAACAAATCTTTCATAAAGATCTGCTCTTTCCTGCATAGGAATACCTGCTTCATCCATATATTGAATTATGCTAGGAGGTACGCTTAGTGTAATCCTCATCGAGTTTTTAATTATTTTTGTTTGCTAGCCATCTTAGGATCAACTGACTTAGTGATAGCTGTACCTTTAATAACTAATTTGCCAAATGCTGGATCAACTGACTTAGTGATAGCTTTACCTTTAGGCGCAGCTTCTGCTAAGTTTTGGTTAACTGACTTAGTGATTTTAGCACCTTTAGCAGCTTTAAGATCAGTCATTTTAGTGTCAACCGATTTTTTAATGCTAGAACCTTTAGGCATATCTAATTTAGCCATTTTAGGATCAACGCTTTTTCCTAATCTAGAACCTGCAGCAGGCATAGATGCTAAGTTTTGGTTAACTTTTTCAGTTAGGAATTCTGTGTAAGACAATACTTGGTTTGCCATTTTATTGTTTCATTTTTTTAATTACTCGATCTTCTCTGATCACTCCTGGTCTCTCCAATCCTGTAATATGAGTATTCATATTAAAAATAAGTTAAGGCCGTTAGGGGGTCTCAGATTAAATAGTTGTTATAATTACCTAATTAGACAATTATTTTAGTTATTTATCTGACCTCTTAAAATAAGAAAGCCCTCCGAAGAGGGCTTTACTTTTATTATTAAGTCAATTAAGATTAACCTAAGTACTGTACACCTGAAGCGTTACCAGCTGCATTCAATATGTTGAATTGAACATATTGAGTTTGTGGATGCCATCCAGCTTCAACCAAAGCATATCTTGACTTCATACCGATTTTCGGAGAGAATGTACCCTCAGAAATAGTTTGAAGAGATTCTGCCATGATGTAAGGCATAAATTTAAGTCCTGGCTCTTCGTCAGCACCTTTACGACCGATAAGAATAGTGTTATCATCGAAACGTAAGTTTGGATCAACATAGATAGTTAAACCGTGAACTTTACCAGCAGGGTAAAGAGTTCCAGCAGCAGAACCTAAATCATTGTTGAATGGAGCGATAGAGTAACCAGCAGCATCAGCCATAGCAGATGCAACTTTAGCAGAAACTACTGCGAAAGTACCAGCACCGAAACGAGCTCTGTGGTAAATTAAGTTAGCAGATTCAAGAATCTTAGTAACTAATTTTCTTTGAGAAGTCGTTACGTTTTCGAAAGTACCTGAACCTGGCTGAACATTTACGCTAGCAGTATAACCTTCAGATGAAGAAGCTGCAGTTGCGTGAGTTGTTGCTAAGTTCTTAACTTTAGAAACGATTTCTTTGTTGATTGTTTGAGCAAGCTCATTAACAGCAACGTTCTCTAACATAGAGATTGCATCGAAATTCCAAACTCTGTTAAGATCTTGGATTTGTTCAACTGTTGCAGAGATAGAAACTTGAGAAGTTTTAGCCTCAACAAACTTAGTGAACATTTTAAGACCCATTTGACGGAATTTAGAACCTTCACCAGCCGCTCTATTCATAGATTGAGTATACTCATTTCCAGAAAGGAAAGGACCAGAGAAATCTGTGTGAGCTTCAGTTGAAGTTGAAGTAAATCCAGAGATATGGTTTTCTAAAGCAGAAACTAAAGCAACTGTGTTAGCAGCGTCTAAAGTTACCAATGTAGTTGCACCATTCTTTATTAGATTACCAGCACCTAAGTAAGTAGCTAAAGTGATAGAATCATCAGAAGTAACTACTTTGAAGATTAAATCGCCATCGATACGAGAAGCACCTACGAATTGTAGTGTAAGTACTGCCAAATTTCCAGCTCCATCACCATCAACTGTGTACTCAGTACCAGCTACGAAAGTAGCTTTCTCACCAGATGTGATATCAGCGATTTTGATTAAATATGGTTCGAACTCAGAGTTAAGGTTACCACCTTGGTAAACATAATCCAAATAAGGTAAGAAACCAACTGGAGAGTCCATAGGAACTACACCAACTAGGTCGAAACCAATTGTTTTTGCTGCTACTTGAATAGCAACTGGCAATAAACTTGGGAATTTATCACCTGAACCGTTTGCACCTGTTGTAGGAGCTAATGGGTTACCGATTCCACTAATAGAACCTGGTTGTTGATAGAATAAGCCTGGAGCAACTGTAGCTTCATTGATTGAACCTGCGTTTTCGAACATTGCGTGATAGTGGCAATAATCTACTAACCAAGGACGTGAATCTGCGTTTACACCATAGCTTTCTAAAACTGGAGCCCAAGTTGACTTAATCGAAGAATCGTTTAGTCTTTTAAATACTTTTGTAGACATTTTGTTTTAAAAATTTTTTAGTTTTGTGCTCTTCTTTTTAGAGCGTCGAGGTATGTGTTACCATAGCCTCTTTGATGTTCCGCAACTTTCTCAATCGAGATAAAACCTTCTCTACCTTGGCTTTCGTTGATGTGTTGCGCATTTTTATTTTGTTTTTCGAAATAAATTCTTTCATTGATTCCTCTTAGATCTCTGCTCTCCCAGAAGTTTTTAACTTGGTAAGGAGTGTTAAGAACAGTTAGGGAAGCTTGTGCTTCTAAACGGCTCTGTTCAGCAGGGGTCATGCTTTCAAAAATATCTTTGAATTTAGTAGGCATGAATTTGATTAAGTTAGGAACGTTTTCTTGTTGTTTGTTAAGAACTGACTCAATAATTTGGATAACGTCTTCTTCTTTGAAGTAAACTGCTCCAGAAAGAGCTTCTATAATAGCAGTTTTTTGTGTTTGATCTAAATTAAAGAATCTTGATTTATTATCTTCGTTAAGAAGTTTTAGGAATGGATATCTGCTTTCTAATACAGATTTAGCTGAGTTATCTTTAATATGCTTAACAATTGCATTTACTGAACCAACTATATCGTTAACTTTAGAACCTTCAGCAACTTGGTAGTTTACTGATTCGTCTAATTTTTCGATTTGGCTAAATGCAGAGGCAGATTTGGTAGAAAGACCAGATTTACCGTCATTTAGTGATTCTGCAATATACTCAGAATATTTAATTCCTTTTTCAAGGTTTTCGGCAAGATAGTTAGCGTAACCAACTGAGTGCTTTAAGTTTTCAGCAACGTATTCAGTGTATCTGATACCTTGTTCTGATTTTTCAGCAACATACTCAGTGTATTGAATTCCTTTATCAAGGTTTTCTGCTAAGTATTCTGTGTACTTAATATTTTTGTTTACGTTTTCTGCGATATGCTCAGAGTAATCAATTGCATTATTTAAGTTTTCGCCAACGTATTCAGAGTAACCGATACCTTGTTCAACTTTTTCAGCAAGATAATCCGAGTAATCGATTACCTTATTAACTTTCTCAGCAACATGCTCAGAATAGTCAATTGATTTGTTTAACATGCCAGAAAGGTAATTGTTATATTCAATTACTTTGCCAAGCTCGCTTGAAAGATAGTTAACGTACTCAACTAATTGGTTATTAGTTGCAGGTGTGTTTTCTTCTTCAGCATTTAGATCTGTAACCAAATTCGGATCTTCATCTGTTTGGTCTTCTTCGGTAACTGCGAAGTTATCAACCATTTTATCTACACTCTCTTTAAGAGAATCAAACTTGCCTTTAACAAGTTCAGAATATTGGTTGAACGCTTCTTTCGTTACAAACTCATTAGTCATGTGTTTGTTATTATTTTCCATAGGTTTTACTATCTCTTCATTATTTATCTTATAAACTTTGATCGATTCTGCGAGGTTTAAGCTTTCAGAAATATCTACCAATTTGTTTATAATTGAGCTTGATTTAATATTATCCAAAGATTCGAAAAGCATAGAATAATTGCTTTGGAAACTTTCGTTAACTGATCTTCTAAGAACTGCTTCGCTAAAACCAGGCTCAGCGACTAAGTCGTATGTGAATATTCTTTGGATTTTTACTTTACCCTCATTTGCTACTTGACCAGCAGCTCTTGAAGAGGTTGAAATTGTACAGCCTGACTCAACTAGAGTTTTTGCAATCTGACCAGCCGGTGTATTTAGCAGACGTACTTTAATTTTTACGTTATTAGAATCTTGATCGTACCATAATTTCTCAATTACGTGAGAAACATTCTTAAGTGAAACATCAAAATTTTGTGGATGATCTAACTCACCAAATAGTTGACCCTTTTCGATTTTCTCGTTTAGGTATTCTAGGTGTGGAAGATACTCAGCTTTTTCGTAGATTCGGTTGTTGTTATTCTTTGTGTCAAATACTGCACAAACCCCTTCCATAACAATGTCACCATTCTCTGACTTAACTGTGTTTAGACCTTCATTTACTCTTTCAATAATGAAGAGCATATCTGAGGTATTTGTAATTTCGTTTACGTCTGTAAGGACCACGTTGCCTGATTTTTTTTATTATTTATATCGTATCAGTACAAATAATTTATAACAGATGACAAGTTGTCATCTATATAGTTTTATTTATTAAGCGCAGTAGGTCCTGCTTCTCGAGATCAGTTAGTTTATCAAAATTAGGTACCCTTGTATGAATTTTAAAGACATATGCACCTTTATTTTGAAACCCAGTAGCTAATCCTCGGCCTGGAATGGTTATTTGAATATCGCTAAAGGACTTAGCGCTAAGAGATTTTATCTTAAATTTTGTGCCAGACACAGATTCAAAGATTAGATTTTCAATATTAATTAACTCAGTTAAGTCTACTTCTCTGTTATCTACTATATTACCGGCTGCATCCATAACAATACCAGATGGTATTACTATTTCTAATAGGACATATAGATTACCAATAAATGTGCGATTAAACATTGCACCTCCACCAAGTTTACCAGTATTTCCCATATTTTGGAAAGTTAATCTGGAAAATGCTCGATTACCATCAAAAATTAATTGGTGTTTGGTTTTGTCTGGGCTAAGCTCTACACTAAAACGATTTGGGGTAGACTCGCCCTTTTTATTATAAACTACCTCAATGGTCTTACCAGTTAAAAGGTCTTTAAGATCGATTTTTTGATTAACTACTATATCAAGATCAATACCCCAATTTTGGGTAAAAATATCGGTTGAGCCAAATCCACTAAACATGTCACGAAGGTCCTCTAAGTTAGCACCGCCTTTATCGTAACCTTTACGCTTTTCTACATCTCCTAATACACCATAAGCTTCGGCGATTTCCTTAAATTTGGAATCGCCGTCAGGATTTTTATCAGGGTGATATTTAATGGCAAGTTTTCGATATGCCTTTTTAATATCTGCCTGATTGCATCCGCGCTCAACTTCTAGTATATTATAATAGTCTTTCACTATAATTAATATACCTAAATTACTTACCCACGGTAACGGTATCTGATAAAATTAATGGTTTTGCTAAACTTACAACGCCTTTAGCTAGGCCTGGGGTTGATGGCATTTTTCCATCGATCATTGATGCAAGGGACTCAATTGTTGCCATAAGTGCATCTCCCATAACAGCTGGCTCAGTTAAGCCGCTTGCTCCAAGTCTAGTAAAGTCTCCTCTAAGCCATACTTGCTCAGATGTTACCCTAACCTCAGAGGTTGCTGTAATATCAACAGTTGAATTTGCAATAATTTTAATAGTAGGACCCTCTAGTTCAATAATAGACTCAGTATCTTTATGCTCAATTGTAATAGTTGAATCCTGAGCAATATTAATTCGGGATTTTTTATTTTCAAAAGTTAAGCCTTTGCCTACAGTAAACCATAATTTAAGCTGTTCATCGCCATCCCATAGGATAAAATGCGAACCTAAATATTCACCATCCTTTTTTAATTCTTCCTGCAAGTCTGCCGCAAGTTCCTGTAACTGAGAATATTCAGGTGAATAAATGTCGCCTTGATCAAACGTTACAACTACAAGTGCTCCGTTTTTTGGAATAGAAATACTGGCAGCACCCTCTTTACCAAAAAATGTAGGTTTTGCCATTGGATTTGCCCAAGGAAGATCCTCAGTTTTTAGTGTATCAAATACTCCATGCACTAAAATTTTGCATCGACCCTGTTTAAGAGGATCGTTTGCATCAACGACTGTACCCATATACTTTTTTAAAATATAGTCAATAGTTGTGTCTGATGAACGTTTAATATCTAGGTCTCTGTTTACAATCATTATGGCTTAAGTGGATTTTGACTAGTTATTTTACCTCCAACTTTCCTTTGGTTTACAGCTTTCATAATTGGTACATCCCCTGGGAAAATATCATTATTAATTTTTCCAATTGGGGTAATCTCCTTTCCGGGAAACATATCATTCTTGATTGGTAAAGCTGTTCTGGTGTCTTTTCCTGGAAATATATCATTTTTAATTGGTAAAGTGGTTCTAGTGTCTTTGCCTGGGAAAGTGTCTTTTGTAATTTTACCACCAACCTTTCTTTGCATTAATATTGTTAATTGCGATCCAACATAAACATCATCATTAATTGGGTTAGCACCTCTTTCTTTGGTAACTGTGGTTAAATCGGTTGGAGAAAACTGGTCAAACGGTCTAGAATTAAGAGGTCCGTTTGATAGTGCGCCATCGACGGCTGCATCAAACTGTCTTTCTAGACCAAGTAGAGCATCATTTAGGGCTCGTTGAGGAGCTCCTAATATATTAGTTAGAGCGCGTCGGCCTGCCGATAACACTCTAGTTATTCCTCCAGTAAAAGGACCAAGATCAAGAGCACCGCCTAGTCCTCCAAATAGTGGATTTGAGCCAGCTTCATCATCAAAGAAACCAGCTGTGCCAAATGCTTTATCGCCAAAATATGTGGCTGGCATTACTCGATCAACAATAATTTTAATTTTAGGTTGTAGGTTACTGGAAGATTCGCCAGTTGATGATTTAGTTTGAGCTGCATTTTCTAAAAAGTCTGAAAAATCAAATCTGCATCCCATGCATCTAAATGCAATTCCACCAAAGTTTACCTGGCCACTAAAAGTTTCATCGTATTGTGCGCTAGAGCCTAGTCCCAACGCTGCATTAATATTGAGACCGACATTCTCACCATTTTTTAGGAAACGCAAATCCATAAAATAGATATCCATTGAGAATTTTTCAAGATTTGGAGGCAATACCTTTCTACCATTAAATGAATCATAACTCAATAGACGATATGCTTCGGCAAGGCGGGTTAATCTAAGATCTACTGTCTCATCTCCAACTATTGTAAGTGTAATTGGTTCAAATTTGTAGCCTGCTTGGCAAGCTTTCCATAGGTTAGGTATTCCATCCAGTTCTTTAAATGCCCATGGAGATTTTTCTTGAATTGAATTTAAAGTTTTAATAAATTCCATTAAATAGAAACCTCTGTTTAATTCACCAGCCGGTCTATTTGTAATAGTAGAGGCGGCTGCTGAATTTAATAGTAGATTCTTTGGATAATTTACGTCGTTAGTTTCGCTAAGTTTAAGAGAAAAACTATTTAGGTATTGAATTGCACAGGCTTCACTGGCATTTGCAAGTAGATCAGGGAAATTTTTTCCAGTGTTTACTTCAGTAATACCGCTTCCGTCTGATGACATTTTTGCCCATTCTGGCAAATAGAACAGTGGATTTGCTTTAAGCCCAGTGTATGGGTTTATCGTTCCTTTAGCTTCACTTAATTGACTATGTATGTCTAGTGCAAATCCAAAATAGGTAGGTTCGTCATATCCAGTCGAAAGCCTAGAATTTCTAAATGATTGAATAATATTAGGTAATGATCTAGTAGCTTTGTCATTTACAACAGAGGCTACCCAAGAGCTTCTTTTATCACCAGCTGTCGCGTCAGCACCCAAGGCACTGCTATTAATATATGGATCTGGTTGTGGTTCAAATTCTGGTCCCATTGTATTTAAATATTTTTTTCCGAGTCTAATTTATTATCATCACTAATTTCAAGCCATTCGCGTCTAACTAAAATAAGTTCAGTTGAATATTTAAATTCAGACGCCTCTGGGCTTCCATTAAATTCATATACTATATCTTTTACAATATATGGGCCGGTTAAGTATAAATCAATTACTTCACCTGATCCTTTGATTGAGGTGACGGGTTGTTCAAAGTTTGAATCTGGCGCAACTGCATCAGCTTCACCGGATAATTGTCTCTTAATTAACACATCAACTTTACCACCTCGATAGATAGCTTGAGTTACTCCAGGCAGCTTAACAACCAAATAATTTTTTCCAAGTTCATCAGTATTATGGCTATTTAGTAATCTAGCAAATTTATAGTTTGCATGGCCGTTATTATAGTCAACTCCAACCCACCTACTAGTTTGTTCCTTTGAAAATGTAGCAAGCTTGGGTTTTTGATAAGTAGCATTTTTATTCTCAATTGTTTTTTCGCTCAATGGCTCAATATAGTGATTGATTGGCAGCTTATTTTCTAAATAAAACTTTCTATCGTGCCACGTAATACTTTTCCTAAAGCTTTGTTTTGATAAAACTTCGCCGTGGTTAGAATACATTGCATAGTGTGCAATGTTGAATCCAGAATGGGTGTCCGTGATTGACGAAGATAATAGTACATCGATTAACTCTGTGTCTTTAGGTTTATCGTCTTTTGATTCAGTCTTACTTACACTATTGACTGCACTATATTGAGACTCCATTCCATCGCCGGCTGTTTGCATAACTTTAGTTTCTTTGCTAAGGGCTTTTTCATAATTAACAAAATTTAAAATATAATTAGTGTCGATAAAACATCCAAAAAAGCTCTTTTCATTTTTATAGGCTCTAGCACAAATATCTTGTATGAAAGTTTCAATCGTTCCGTTTGGATTAATCCAAGTCATTAGATCATCAGTTGAAGTTTCGTTTGTTGCAAAACCTAATTTTAGGTGATCGGCCAAACTTTTTAGTGCCTCCCATGATTTCTTTTTTGGAATACTTTGTACAGTATTTCCATATATTCCAGGAACATATAGCTTTGCAGTAATTGTATAGATACTTTCAATGCGGCCTGCTCCAGTGTAAAGTGTACTTAACTCAGAGCTTACAATATTAGTAATTAAATAATCAGATCTAATTGGTTTTATTGCTGGCGAAAGGGACTTTATGTATAGTTTTAAAATAGGGTTAGTTCTTGGAAAATACATTCCAGAAAATACTCCAGTATTATCAATAACACTTAGCGTCAGCTCTGGCAAAAATCCATTTTGATTTATAGAAAGAGACACTAGCCTATTTTGTGGAACAACATAGTTATCAATTTCAACATAGGGTGCAATCAACCCAGTTACAGTTTGAATATTTGCGTTATTTGCGCGATCTGTTGTTACTTCTGACTCTGACTCAAAACTTTCTGGATTTACATGAGAAATCCTTCTAATTTCTAAATTAGGTTGAGTAATCGCTAATATTGAATTTGGATCCAGTGCCATTATTTAAATATTTTTGATTCAATTAGGTTTTTTAACACGTTTGATCTTGAAATTGGGGTAGGACAGTCCTGTTTATTAACCTTTGTAACATCTGCACCAAATATAACCTTTCCATTTTGAACCTTAATATTTTTATCGTTAGGCAGAGTCAAGTTTGGCTGAGTCAAACTTGTTCCAAGCTTCTTTAGATATGAAAGTCTAGTTGAATCCCTTTTTGTAGCTAAAATTACGTTCGGCAAAGCTTTAACTGTGCCCTTATCTATAATATCGTCGGTTTTAACAAAATATTCATCAGGCGTAGTTGGAACCTTAATTAATTGATCTCTAACCAAACTAAATGGATTTGATATACCATTATATTTACACAAGATATCTGCATAGTTTTCAGTTCCATAATATAGAATTGATATTAAATCTGGTCGCATTTCTTCAATAGGATCAACTTTATGTAAAGTATAGTCGCTAGTTAACTGCTTACTATCAAACCTAACTGTACCTTTGCTAAGGATTTTTTGAGTAAAACTTCCTGAAAAAAATGGTTTATTTGATATAGTTTTAAATAATAACATGGTTTACTTTATATTTTTATTTAGATCCGCCGACTGTACCAACTTCAGGCGGCACATAGAAGTATACGTCCTTTAGAAATACTGCGCCCTCTCCGTCCGCCGTGCCTGCGCCATATCGATTATTTAACCAAGTTGCAACTTGTCCTTGTCTGGCGTCGCTTGCACTCTGCTTTTTCGGCTCCTCCGTGGTTCCTCTACTAGCTAATTCCTGACCTTTATTTTCTATTCCGTATGTATTAGCCTGATCATATGTGTGTCCTACAAATGTTTCAACATAATCGGTTCGACCTAAGTTAAACGTTTGTCTAATGTCAGCACTATCTCTTGGTCTAGTTGGAGAAAGAGTTACCGTAAATTTTAAATCAATTGGAAAATCTTCTGGACCCAATTCCTCGCCAAACTCCAATTGACAGCTTCTAACAATAACATCTCCAATTCTCATAATTGGATTCATTGGGTTGCCTATTGTTAAGTGCCAGTTCCCAGTTGGCATGTTTGGAACATTTGCTCTCTGTTGAACAAATGCAGGAAAACTGTCGGCTAGTGCCTTTGTTATTTCAACATTAAGTGCTGCCTCCATGGCTCCTTTTTCTTCTGTTGACATATTTTCATATGGGTTAACCTTAAAATCACCACTTAATACAGATTTAGCAGTACCCACTACTACATTGGTAGCAGTCTTTGCCAAAGCAGGTGCTAATTTGCCTGCCAATTTTAAAATTGAACCTGCCCTAGTCTTGGCAATTTCGGTAAATGCAGCAAGTAACTTATCTGGATTTAATCCGCCTGAAACAAAGGCACTTTCTAGTAGAGCCTGTTCAGTTGGTGCAAGTGCAAGTCCTAGTTTTTTATAGTAGACGTTTAGTGACTGCAACCATTCTCCATCAGAATAGGTTAAAGCTAGCATGTTTGCAATAATGTCTAGTGCAACTCTTTTTTGACTCATCCCAAAATATGAGTCAGTTTTATACTCAAATATAATTACCCAATTGGCATCTTGTGCAGCCGTCGAAAGTCCTCTATCCCTAATTAAAAAATCTTTTTTAACATTGACTGGCCCCTGTATTTGATTAAAGAATGCGCCATTATCTGCCCATAATCCCTTTAAATAAATTTGTTCATTTTCTTCAATTTTAGCCCTACCTATTTGGTCAGCGGTTCCGCCACCAGCTATTCCATCTGCCTGATTTGATAGATTTTCTACCGCTGCTATGAGAGCTTTATTCGCGCCGCTTGCACTTAAACCTTTAACTAGGGATTGTGTAAAATTAGTAACATTATTTCCCGAAACTTCCTTAGGCGCAGTGTCCTTTTTTGTCCAAGCCAGCGACCATGTACTTTGCCAAATTTTGTTTAGGTCATTACCCGTTCCAGCCCCAAACCAAGTTACAGCCTGTGCGACTGGTATATTTTGAACCGGCTTTGCTCTTTTAATTGCAGCATCGTCATTTGATGCTAACGGAAATTTTCTAAGGGTGATAAGGCGGTTGTTTGGCACAATTCCATACCATTTACAAAATAGGAAATCCGACCATGTGTATGGCGAGTTTTTTATGCCATACTGATTACTATCTTGATTGGCTGGAATAGTTTTAGCCCAGTCAACAATGGCGGATGCAGTTGGATTACTAATAATATGGGGTGCAGCGCCGTGTCTTGAAATTTGATTATTGGATAAATATGATGATTCGTCAATTATATCAACTCCACCACTATACTTAAACACATAAAATGCATTAAATAGAGAAGTACTTGCGCCCGATGACTGTGGAGCACCGGTTTTGGTATCTATAACTGGAACTTCTTGTCCTTTACTGCCTGTTGCCATTTAGTTAATCCTTTTTATTATCTATTTGTGACAATAAAAGAGTTCGTATGCGGAGGTAATGGATTATCCGTGAAACGGATCGAGATCTGGATTAGGAATCATTTTCCAGCGTCTTTCTAGGTTCATGCCTTGGCCTCTAGCTAATTGAATCTCTGTCGAGTGATCTTTAATTGCATTTAGTGCACCAATATAATCGCGTCGATCAACAAACGATTGAACATAGTCAGCAACATCATCAGTTAAAGAAACTCTATAAACAACTGGATGGCGCTGTTGATTAAAGCTGCAGCGCATCATCATCATATTTAGCTGACCATTGTATTCTTTCATTACACTGGTTCGGGTCGGAGCGGTTTCATCAGCAAGACCTAAATCGTGGATTCTATCTAATTGATTTAGGTAATTATGATCAATATTTTCTTTAGTAAAAGATTCTATACCATGGCAATCTGCAATACCAAAGTACCAACTAGCTGGCTTCTTTGCTTCATTTAAAAAAGAAGAAAATGTTAGTACTCTACTTTCAGGCAACGGCTCATTTACATCAATTAGGTCTAGATCTGCATCGCGAAGATCGTAAATCTCGTCAAAGGTTGTGCCTTCAAACTCAATAGGTTCTTCTAAATCGACCATGTATAAAGTTTGGTCTGGCGCATAGTCTAATCTATAGACTTTGCCAATAGTAACAATTTTATTATCAATCGGAGCGCCTACTAGATTAAGACGGTCCATTGTATCTTTAGATAATCTAAGCTTAACTTTATCGCCGATTTCAAATGCCATTTTATGATTTATAGATTTTTACAACCAAATTACCATCGCCTTTAATTAGTCGATGCCAATCGTGCTTTTTAATATTTATTCGATTGGTTTGATTTAACTCTATAGGTAGTGAGTTATCTAATTGGATTTTCCAGCCATTACCCTCAATCAATTCAAGCGCACGATCTTCATCATCCCTATGCCATAATAGTTCAATTGGATCAACTGCTTGGGTGAATTCTCGTATTACCCAGTTATCACCAGATGATATATCTTTGTATGGATGCATGTTACTTAGTCTTTTTGACATCTGCCCAAGATTTACTTGGACCTGCCGCATTTACTCTAGCCATTGCCCATTGATGAGCAGTCATTCCTGGTCTGGAACCAGAAGAGTAGAACGCGCCTAGACCTTTAGAATATTCACGTTTTAAATCGGCAAACGAATAACCCTTTTTAGTAGCAACTGCCCTAATTTTAGCCAGGGTTTCTTTACTAAGGTTAGAAGATTTTTTCCTATCTGCTTCAGTTACCTTTGAATCAGGCCTTGGCGTATTTTTCCAACCAGATTTCTTTCGTTCAGCTGCCTCCATCTCATCTCTAAGTTTATATGCAGCTTCCTTTTTACCGCTATCTAATAAACTCTTAGTCTTATCTAGCTTTTTATCTCTAGAACTTCCTTCCGGCGCTTTATATTGAGCTGGATTTTCAGGAGTCGATTTTTTCTCAAGCAAACTTATGTATTCATTAAATGGTTTTACATACATAGTTTATGACTTTTTGTTTAGTTGGCGCTTTACCTCGGCTCTAACCTTTTCCATCTTTTTAGCATAGGCTGGATTGTCATTGCGGTTAAACACAATTTGCTGGTTAAGGCTACCTGTAATTTTTCTCATATCACCGCCTCTAGTTTTAATTAACCATGAAGCTAGAGCTTTGATTCCAAGGCTTTTAAATCTACCATTTGCATCAGGGGCATTTGAATCGTGCCAATCTGGTGAGTTTTTGGTTTTTCTTGCCTCTGTAATAAATTCTGTGTATGAAAGTATATTATTCATAAATTACCAGTACCCCGGATAAGTTTTACCACCCCAAAGATGTGCATATCGATTTATTCGGCAAGCCCAATATCCAGCTTTAGTCTTGTCTTTCTTTAAGTGACATTGATGTCTAGCTGCAAATGATGCTCTAGCCTTTGGATTACTTACCTTTGCAGTAAGTCCTCCATGGATATCGCCGAACGCAATTTTAATGGTTTTGCCAGTTTTTGGATTTTTAACGTAGACATGATACTTTTTAGCACCGCCTCGTTTTGGATAGTTTAGGTCAACTTCTCGACCTTTATATTCAGCCTCATTAAGTTCTTCAATTGGAAAATCTAGTGGAACTGGCTCCCCTAAATATTCTCCAATAAAACCTAAATCAGTTTTTATGAATAATTCCTCTGTAATAGAATCAAATGTAACCCCATTTTCAAAATAAAACCTAGCTTCAGTTAATAACTCAATATGTGCATCGCTACCCGGCCTAAATGCTGATTCGGCAATACATATATTTTCATTTAAATGATACTGTAGATTAGGCGACATTTAATAATTAGATTTTAGTATTCCTTTGGGTCTTCTTGAATTAGTTCCTTATCTTGAGAATCGTTAACTTCATTAATTAAAAAGTTAAAAACCTCTTCTACGTCATCTTTTGATGTAGCAATATGGTCAGCTGCCCATGCGTGTCCGTTTTTCAAAATTTCATCAACACCAGACTCGTCCATTTCTAATAAAAGATCAACACATCTTTTAATTGCGTAGATGCCAATGCGCTATTAGTGATTTTAATAAAAGGAGTTACTGTCTCTTATACAC
>ENA-OSIY01000223-OSIY01000223.1-marine-metagenome-genome-assembly--contig:-NODE-223-length-32977-cov-6.448237_pt1 | contig 32977 bp, 56 predicted proteins | sample MGYA00237884_ERZ534233 | MGnify/ENA primary metagenome ERZ534233 (study PRJEB26412, sample SAMN06343840) | marine metagenome | isolation source: estuarine water | place: USA: Columbia River Estuary... | reverse complement strand
AAGCTACTAAGCAGACAGCAGGCAACAGAGGAAAGAAAACGACAACGGGCGCAAAGTTCCTGAACGCTGAGAAGTACAGCGAGAAAAAAGGCGAGTAATTACAAGGGGGTAGGAATGACCTGAAACGCGGAGCGATACCGCGACCCTCTACTAACTTAATAAGTCCCTTAGAAGGGCATCTATACAATGAATACTACCAACTTAAAAACAGCTACACAATTCAAAGCACTTGCAATGGTTATCGAAGCAATGGAGCGTCAGGGTCACGTAATCGATAAGTACTGCGAGGCGGGTTACAATGAAAACAGCGGGTACATATTTATATGGTCGGAAGATATCCCCGTGAGCTACGGAATTGCTGACTACGCTTACAATAGAGGCGAGGAAGTAGAGTGCATATTCTCGGAGTTCATCACAGGGGAGGAGTTTTTCGGGACTAGCTTGGAAGACATTGAAAACAAGTATAACGAGTGGTTTACTTGCAAGGTTGAAAACGGCGAGTTATTCGAAGAAGACCGCACAATATTTAGCTAGTAAGTAACAACAAAGGAGCGCAGGAATGACCGAAGGCCGAGCGATACGGCCGCGCTTCCCTAACTAATAAGACCCTTAGAAGGGCACTAATCAAAATGAATCAGGATTTGACTATTTACGACGTAATCGAGTTGCCAACCTACCAACCCTACGCTTTTAGTCGTGCATTGGGTGACATTATGAAGGAGGAAGGCGCGAACTTTATTAGCTTTATGCTTGACAATCAAATAACAGAATAATTTATGTTTGTATCTATGAGGGCAGACGTCACCGAGTTGACGTTTCAAAATAGCCAATCTGAGGGCGCAGGTAGTGCCTTAGTATTAGGCGGCTTAGTCATCGAATTTGAGTTTGTTGCTGATTATGCAGGCCGCGCCTCAATCGTGCACCACGAATGGAGCGAGTGCCCGCAAATGAGCGAAGCAATCGAAGGCGATTATCTAAAAATTATTGAATCATTAATATCAAACGATTTATGAAAGAGCTAAACGAAATTAAAGCCATTCAAAACGGCGTATATATTGTATTGTATAACACCACTACTAAGCTAGGGAGTTACACCCAAATCGAAGGCGTATTTGCTAAGTTCAGCGACGCAGAAAACCACGCTAACAACCTTAGAGATGAAGCCTTTGCAGACGGCGACTTTTTAGCCTCTGTTAGTGTCAACTTTAGAGCGGTTTACTAATGAAGTGGCGCAATATAGAGAGCCTTCAGGACTTAGCTATTCGCGGAACCGCGCTAGTGCTTTTATTGGCTTTAGTTGGTTCCGTATTTATTAACCTATTTTAAGCGCTTTTAAGAGCGTCGGACGTTGTAAACGATACCAAGTACCGAGCGATGCGGTAAACGTCCACAAATTAACTAAAAAGACCCTTAGAAGGGCAGTATACAAATGGAAATTAATTTGAAAGCATCTTACCAATTAGACGACGAGCAAATCAAAGCGTTGTTTTGGACAGCCCTTACAAGCGGCTCAATCGGGTATGGAATGGTACAACTTGACTGCACCACAGAAGCGGCCTATGATGAAGCGCGGGAATGCGCAAAGATTCTAAAGGCGGGAAGCGTTGAGGAGTACGTCGAAGGCGATTATTACGTTTGCTCGGAAGACGTTTGGACAGAGGTATTTATGGCGGGTAATTTAATCGTTCAGGAGTGCGACGGGTTCGACGACCATACGACCTCCACACCTGTACAACTCGACGACCTGTACCAAAACCTAAATAAGATGCAGAAGGACGAAGCGTGGATACTCGAAGACTTCGCGAAGGGTAACGACGACGGCGACACGCACGACGCATTTTTGCAGTGCCTACTATTGGGCGAAATCGTCTACGGATAAACTTAAAAACTAGAAAATATGTTAGATTCTAAAAGCGTTAAAGCAAACGACGCACAACTCGCAAGCCTCACGGCTTCAATAGACGGGCTTAGAGCCACTCAATTTAACTCAGAAGCCTCAGCTATAGAAAAGGGAATTGAGGCCTTTAAAACACAAGCTACGCAAGCCGTAGAGGGTACAGGTAAGAGCCTAGAGTTCCGCGCTGTATACGGCAGGGAGTGGAAGAGCGACACAGGCGAAGAGCAACTTTGGTTTACCTACGATTCGGAGCGAAACAACGCACTCGAAGCGGTGTTAGAGCTACCGAAGGGTCAACTTGTATTCTCCTTGAAGTTTGTGAAATCTGTGAACAGGTGGGAAGACCACGAAATTGTGAGAGGAACAGGAAATATGCGCGCCTTTGTTAGCTCGTCCCTTACTATGAAGGGCGGCGAACGAAGCGAACACGCTAGGCTCGAGGGTAGCTCGTCACTGCGTTTGTGTTTGATTGACTCCCTAGAGACGATACGCAAATGCGACTTACTAGACGAGACGCTTTTAAGCAACGCGGTAAACGCTGAGATAGGCGACCTTAACCAATTTAATAGCGACCTTGAGACGGCCGTACGTTTGTTAGCTGTGAAAAGAAAGGAGCAGTCTAATAAGATATCTGAGTTGTGGGCTGATGAACTGCTGTTCAACGAGGAGAGCCTAATAGATAGCCTAGATAACGGAATGACGGCGAAGGAGTTCGAAGAGAAATTCCTGCCTATCCCTGCGAACGTCGAGTTTCATAGCGACTCAGGTACTTTCGTTAATAGAGAGACTCACTTTCAGTCTTCTATTGTTCGATTGTTTAACAGACACGACCTAGTGACGGCATCTATTAAGCCGCCTAAGCGCAAGAATAGCAAATGGGTTGATATTGTACGCACGCTTAATATAAACGGCGAAGAGTTAACGCAAACAACCTGTGACGAGCGCCAAGACGTTAAGTTTTCAATACGCGCAGTTGCGGCCCACTTAACAGCCTGCGAGATGCTCGGCGGTATGGGAGTAGATATTAATTTTAAAAACTAGACTATGTTTCAACAGATTGACCTAACAGAACAGACGCTCATACCTACACAGGTGGAGCAGTTCCTAGCCCTTGACCGCTCCGAAGTCGAAGAGATTCACTTTGGGGTAGTTAAGGCCTTCAGGGGCTTTGCACGTCGAAGCGTTGGCCCTATAGAGAAGGGCGATATTATTAACCTAACCTTAAAAGAGAATGCAAAATATCAAGAGTGGAAGTACAACGAAGACGCGCCTTACTAAAGCGGTCGTATTATTATGGGCGGGCACAATACTGATATCGGGGTCAGTAGGAAGCCTGTTTTTGTGTAACTATTTATTAGCCATACGATGAAGGAAGAAAAAATATTTTCGGTTGCTGAGTATTTTAGCGACCAACTAGAGGAGTTTCAGAACTTCACAGATGCGAAGGAAGGCTACGAGATTAGCCGCAAGTATATAGACCTTATTGAGAGCGAGTTTAAGGCTACCGAAACGCATTATGAGACACTAGAGTCAATGTTACCAAACGGAGACTTTACGATTACTATTAAGACGTTCTACGGAACGTATGAGTTTGAAGGATTTAACAGAACTAACCTAATACACTAATACTATGAATTTACAAAACGATATTACCGACAACTTCCTAGACGCTGAATACCAATTCAACGAGTACAGCGAGCTAGGCTTGACTATGAGCAGTGAAGTAGGAATGGTTGCAGTTCCTGATGAAGAAGGTAAAGAGTACGGAGCTTATCGAAGCAAGAATTTTACAGAACTAACTTACGACCCACAAAACGAATACTATGATTAGATTTACAGAAAAGAAACTAGGCGAGGTTCTAGACAATGCTAGATACTACCTCAGTGGTATACGCTCGGACTATGATAGTCTCAGTATAGACCTAGAGGAAGTGTATAGAGCGTACATAACCGAAGGCCTTATGCGTCAGTTTAACGCAGACCTCAGCTACGAGACAGCGAAGCACTTAGAGAACACTATTTATGCTGTTCATAAGCTAGCCTTTGTTGACGCTGTTAAGTGGACTAAGCGAGCAAAGCGCAACGTTCAGTTCCAAAACATAGACGACTTCAGCGACTCAACTAAACACCTCGAAGACGACGTTCTCAACTTACCTGAGGGACTCAAGTACGAAGACGTAGACTTTACTAAGCGTGACGAGATTGACGTGAAGCTAGAGGCTGTTATGGATATCCTGACACCTACAGAGTTTAACTACTTAGACTATAGGCTTAATGGTCAGCGTTCAGTTGCAGAAGTACGCGAAGCGCTAAACCTCTCTAAGAATCAGGTTGACGATTTGCTTAAGGGTATTAAGCGCAAGTGTGTAGACTTACGCTCAGGGCACGACGCGAAGCAGTGGACACCATACGGCGAGACAGATTACAGAAATAATATCGAATTATTTTTCTTGTCGGAATGGATTGATAATGAGTACATTGGAGCTATCTCCACAAATACTTTAGCAGTTGACCCTGACCAACTACCCGCTTCTTAGTCGAAACGTCGTATATACTTATGTACTGAGTTAGAAACGATATAAGTTAGAACTTGAGTAGAAGCCCTTTATGGGCTTCTTTCAGTTAGGACTTGAGGATATTCTATAGTATAACAAAAACAATTTCATATGACATACACGGAAAACTACTGCGTAAGAACACGCTCAGGCGACTATCTTACAACAAAAGGTACTTGGGCACAGCTCAACGGCAAAACTGCCTACTACGACGACCTATTTGTTGCTAAGGAAGCACTAAGCACGAAGCGCAAAGGCTACATAGTAGCGAACGTTGTGAAGACCTCAGGCGTTAATAACCTGATAGAGTATTCACACACTGAAGAAGTAATCAATTAAATAAATATATATGAGCAAGTTAAACGAAGCACTCATCGCAGTGCAGTCGGAGCTAAAAGCACCGAAGAATCAACGCAACAACTTTGGTAAGTACAACTATCGTAGCGCTGAAGATATCCTTGAGGCGGTTAAGCCTTTATTAAAGGCGAACGGATTGTCAATGACTATCAGCGACTCAGTTGAGGAGCTAGGCGGTATGGTTGTTATTACCTCGAAGGTGGTAGTAAGCGACGGCACTGATGCTGTTGAAGCAACTGCACAGGCAGGCGTTGACCCTAACCGCAAGGGTATGGACATCGCTCAGTCTTTCGGCTCATCTAGTTCTTACGCTCGTAAGTATGCGATGAACGGAATGTTCCTGATTGACGACACGAAGGACGCTGACGCTTCTAACGACCACAAGCCGAAGGCGGCTATGAAACCAATACCGAACGCTAAACAGATTGAGTCTATGAAGGCCGCTGTTGCCGCAGGTAATGTAGACGCTGTTAAGTCTGCGCTAGATTCTAAGTACAACGCGTCCGAAGCGATGCGTAAGGACATCTTAGGATAATGGTTACCGCTGAGACGCTAACAACAGAGATTAACGCTGAGGTTCTTGAGGAATATAAATTCCCTGAGACCTCCGTTAACTTCTTAATGGACGAACTCTACGGAGTGGAGCTATCGGAAGAGGCTGAAGAGTCTCTTATTGTAGCAAGTGTATACGAGTCTGCATTCTTGCAGTCAGTCGTTCTACACACGCTAGAAACGGTTAGGGGCGCTGACAGGAGAGACCTGTTAGACGATATGAAGCTGAAGGAACTAATTGAAATAATCTATACAGATGTCGGAATTGCTTTTTGAGGAACACAGAATAGCCGACGAACTAGGCGACGATAAGTTCTACTTCGCGGACAAGACAGCACTAAGCAACTCTATGCTGAGTTACCTAGACGAGTCACCTACGAAGTTCGATTTATATATGAAGGGCAAATGGTCAAGTCCAAGTCAAACTTACTTTGACATTGGAAGCGCCGTCCATAGTATGTACCTCGAAGGAGTAGATAATAGAATGCTAGTTGAAGGGACTAGAGCTACAAAAGCATACAAGCTAGCGAAGCAAGAGAATCCCGACAAGCTAGTAATGCCTGCTACAGACTATAACCTAGTCGATAGTATGGTAGATAAGCTACACAGAGTTCCTGAACTTCAGGAGTTTGTGGGTAGGTTTACAGAGAGGCAACCTGAGCTAGCCGCTACAGCGATTGTCACTACACCCTCAGGCAACAGGATTGCGGTGAAGGGCAAAGGTGATATGCTATTAAGCGACGGGTTCAGCGCGCCTGTTCTGTTAGACCTTAAGACCTCTTCGAAGGGGCTGAGTGATTGGAAGCGCAATGCGTGGTACGGAAGTTACCCACGCCAAGCGTATATGTACTCTCAGTTGTTTGAAGCGTCAGAGTTTCACTTTGCGGTGATAACCAAGACCTTCCCATACGAAGTAGGAATCTTTAAAGCGACCCCTGAGTTTTTAGCTAAGGGTAAGAAGATGTTTGAAGACAGCGTCCTTAAGTACGAACACTTATTTATAGACGGCAACTACAAACCTTATAGTGCAATAGTAGGAAACATTTAATAACAATAACAATTGGTGACGACCTTAAACTAGCAGACGTGCAACACAGATTATGAGCGACAAGATTTACGTAGGAAAAGCAAAAAGTATTACTACTAAGTTTGGACAGATTACTAAGTTGTCCTTTGGGCCGAACGACTTCGAGAAGTTGAACGCCGAGAAGAACGCAGCAGGTTGGGTTAACCTCGAAATCCTTTCAGGACGTGACGGCAACCCTTATGCACAGATTGACAATTTCAAGCCAACCGCACAAGGTGGCGCACCTAAGGCCGCTCCTGTTAATCAGGAAGCACCTTCAGATGACTTGCCGTTCTAAACGGCTTTAGAGTGTATGGTACATAGTCTTATGCTAGGTTGGGGTTCGATTCCCCAACACTCTCCTAATTTTAAATTATTTATATATGGCTAGAGATTTAATACGGCTACAAGCGCACGCTGACCTACAGACAGTGTGTGAGTTAGCTATAAAGTGGTCAGAAAAATCCTCCAACCCTGAGATTACCGCAATGAAGGAAGCGACGGCTAGGATTATTAATTGGACTATTTACCTAGAGCAACAGCACTCTACGTTCGACGCTATCATTAACAAGACGCTCGACGAGAAGCACAAAGCACTAGACAAACTTAAGGAATTGGACAAGGTTAAGAAGGAGTTGGCTATCGCTAACGCACAACTAGCTAAGTTCTACTCATAATAATATAAAAGGGCAGATATGAGAAACAATGTATTTCAGTTAGGCGATGTCAAAGACAGCCTAATGAGTCTACGGACTAACGGAGTAAAGCGCGGTGAGTGGGTAGGTTTACCAACGCTATCAGAATACTACTCAATGAAGAAGGGGTCGACTACATATATTTATGCAGGCGCTCACGCAGGTAAGTCACAGTTTACTTGGGAAATGATAATGAACGTCGCTCAATACAGCGGTTGGAAGTTCGCTATCTACTCTCCTGAGACGGGTTCACCTGCTGAGGTGTTTAGTGAGTTGCTATGGGTTTACTTACGTAAGCCTTTCTTAGCATTCGATGAGATATGCGCGACTGACGAAGAGGTTAAGAACGCTATCGAGTTTGTTGAGAAGCACTTCTTTATTATTGATAGTGGACTTAACAGTTTGACTATCGAAGGGTTCTACACCGCAGTTGGTGAGCTAGAGGAATCTACAGGACTCAAAATGGACGGCTGTGTTATTGACCCGTTTACAGAGCTTACCACTGACGTTATGTCAGGGCAACGTGAAGACCTTGCTATCGGAGCGGTATTAACTAAGGTTCGTAAGTACAGCTCGGAGCATAATGTTCACACCATTATCTCAGTTCACACTAAGTACATTCAGTCACGTATTCAGGACGGTATATCGTTTATACCTAAGCCTACATACAATGACATTGCAGGTGGACAGATGTGGTCACGTAAGGGAATGATGATGATAAGCGTTTGGAGATGTCCATTCGGAGTCAACGACCCCAACGGAGTGCCTTACGCCGCTAACCAAGTTGAGATTACAATAACTAAGGCCAAGCCGAAGATTGTAGGTAAGCTAGGAACTGTTACTATGTTCTACGACAGACTAAGCAACAGATACTACGAGCAGAACAACGACGGTACTAAGCAGTACGCTATCAGCAACCCCGCGAATGCTCCTAAAGAGCCTGAGCAGTTAATGATACCGACACCACCGCCACCTGAGGCTAGTCCCTCAGAAGCGTTTGAAGCAGGAACACAATTAGAAATCAAGTAAACAAAAACAAATGGGAAAGAAGAAACAGAAGGAATCACGTCCGCGATTAAGCGGCGCGAAGAAAGTCAACCACGACTACTTCAACAACGACAGTAACCGCGTGTTGGTTATCGGTGATATTCACGCACCTTTCGACCTCAAGGGTTATCTAGAGTTTTGTCAGGAAACCTACGAGCGCTACAACTGTAACAAGGTTGTGTTTATCGGTGACGTTATTGACAATCACTACAGCAGTTACCACGAGACAGACGCTGACGGAATGGGCGGCGGTGCTGAGTTAGCATTTGCTATTAAGAAGCTAGCGCCTTACTACAAAGCGTTCCCTGAAGCGAAGGTAATGTGGGGTAACCACGACAGACTGATTATGCGTAAAGCTCAAACAGGTGGTATTCCTGCTGAGTGGATTAAGTCTATGAGCGAAGTTCTACAAGTTCCTAAGTGGGAGTTTATGTACGACTACTACCTAGACGGCGTTCGCTACACACACGGCGACGGCTCAGGTAAAGCTAAGTCTGCTTGTGTCCGCGATATGCAGTCGACTGTTACAGGTCACTACCACACTGACTTCTACGTCAACTACCACGTTGGTGCAAACCGCAGGGTATTTGGTATGGCTGTAGGCTGTGGTATCGACGACAGAACCTACGCTATGGGCTACGCTAAAGGCGGTAAGAAGTCTGCTATCGGTTGTGGAGTTGTTCTTGACGGAACGACAGCTATCGCAGTCCCTATGAAACTAGAGGACAGATAGTGGAGGATACACGAAGCCTGATACTCACTAGGCAAAAGTCGTTTGCTGAACTAATCAGAATGTTCCTGAAGCTCAACGTGCCTCAGATAACGTCCTGCGAAGTCACAGACGAAGCTAACCTAGTCCTAAATGGTACAGAGTATCACTTGGACGTTGACGACTACAGAGGTGTCCAAGAGGCTTATGTGTTTTACAACACTAGCAATGGTAGAATTTATATTGAACGAAACGGAAAGGGTAAGGCCTACAAATTAGAGGTCAGCCTATTCGATGAGTAGAGGATAGGGGAGGGTGAACTGCCCTTACCTTCCCCTACTTCTAACCTTTAACACCAACGAAAAATAGGCGCAAGCATATAAAAATAGGCGCAAACCTTTAACACCAAAGAGAATGTATAAGATTAGCACTGAGATGTTGTACGCTATATATCTAAAAGGTATAGTAGACGGACTACACACGAGCAGAAAGCCACTAAACAGCCCTGAAGAGGTGTTAGAGTGGATTAGACAATACGACGGCACTACGTCGTCAATTTAAAACAAAGCATTATGAAGAAATTATTATTAGCTCTAGTAGCTACAGCGACTCTAGCGAGTTGCTCAGACGAAGTAAAAACATTAGGAGTTATCAATACCACTAGCGGGTTCTACAAAGTAGACTTATACTCAGCCTCAGTAGCAGGTTGGGCAGGCGGTGTTAACTCTAGCGAGTCATTCGAGAACTTATGTATTCTAGCTTTCGACTACGGAACTATGAACACTATGCGTATGGATTCGGTAGTAACGGCTATACCAACACTAGGAGTTAACTACGAGCAGGATTGGAGATTCGCTACAGAACTCACAGACACTTCCTTAGAGATAGGTACTGAGACTTGGTACTTAGCGCGTATTTCAAACGGAGACATACACATTAGTCGCTACACTGAGTACAACGGAATGGGTCAGGATATTCAAACTATGGTATTGACAGAGTTATGATAGAGTTTGATTTTAACGACATAGATTTAGATTTAACTAACGAAGACATAGGACAATAATGGAGAGAACTAGATACGTGATAGACACGACAGGAGCATTGGAGTCTTGGAAGACCGAGACTATTACAACAGACTACGGCACTGCGAAAGAAGCAGAAGCGACAGTAGTTGACAAAGCGCAACAGCGCAAGGCCACGCCAATTTACAGCGGGGTTATCAAATACTTTCCTAACGCTATCGCTGAGGTAGCCAAGTGTTCACAGGCAGGCAATGACCAACACCACCCTGACAAACCACTGCATTGGGATATGAGCAAGAGTGCTGACGAGCTAGACGCTTTAGTGCGTCACCTTACAGACCACAGCGTAGACCCTGTAGACGACGACGGAGTTCTACACTTAGCGAAGGTTGCTTGGAGAGCTTTAGCGGCTTTAGAACGCTTTAAAAGAGGCGAGAAGATATGAGTTGGAAGCGCAACGAGGACGCAATGTTCGAGTATCTCAAACAGAACTACATACCTGACTTGGAATATTCTGACTTAGGGGACTACAGTCCTTATGATTGCTACTCGGTTGATAAGCGCTGTGAGATAGAGTTGAAGTACAGGCATAAACACTACCCAACTCTAATGATTGAAAAGATTAAGTACGACAAGTTAATGTCGCGGGCTTCAGCTCACGGCACTGAGGCTATTTATATTTCGCAAACACCTGACGGAACGTTTGCCTTTAATCTAAGTAGGCTACCCGAACCGCAATGGTTCACAAAGAAGCTACCTGCAACCTCGAATTTTGACAGACGGGAATGGATTGATAAGGTAGTGTCAAATCTAAATGTTAAACAAGCTAATAAAATATAATGAGAAAGTTAATTGTAACAGCCCTAGTGGTGGCCACAACAACCACATATGCACAGAATGAGATTGACAGCGTTAACGCAAATGTCAACCCTACAGACATCTTATATATAGAGGTTGACGACGGAGAGACAGCCGCGTTTGCTACCATAGGCGGTAGTGACGAGGACGGCGCAGACAACTTGACTGTCACGTTTGACGGTGTGGGTTCTGCGTTTCAAATGTCTCCTGCCTCAGCTAACGTAACTAGCGCGAACGGTGATATCGGACAGATAGAACCTGTAGCCGCTTTAGATGCAGACACTAAAGACGAGTACCTGTTCAACACCACTATAACAGATGCAGGTGGATTGGATATGGTTGTAGCCACTAAGGTGGTTGTTAAGCGTAAAGACATAGACGACATTCAGGTAGACACAGTTACTATAGCTGAGAATAGTCAGTTAGTCTTCTCTACCACGATGTCCGCTTGGTGGACTAGAGGCAACGGAGTTGCTAAGAAGGTTAACAAAAACAAGGTAACCCTAGAGATACTGTCTATAGACGGCACGCCTTATTCTGTTGTTAACGGAGTGTCTACGACACTGCCTATCTACTTAGTACAGAACGACCAACTGCAAATCACAGGTGCATTAGACCACGAGAAAAACGAGTGGATTACTGTTCGTGTGAAAGCAACGCGTAACAACGGCGGTCAGTCTTACGAGGAAGATATCTACGTCAACGTAACAAACGTTAATGAGAATCCGTTCCGTATCTACGTAAAGTAGTAGGAGGTACATTTAGGATTGGAGGGTTGGAGGAATATGAGGGCTTCATAGACTTCCAACTCTTCGATATGACAGGCAGGCTAATTATGGAGAAAACCCACGTTAGTCCGCTTGACTACTACGTAGCTCCAAATTTGCCGAGCGGTATATATATCACTAGGGTTTATTTCCCTGACACACCGTTCAAGCCCTTAGTAGACAAATCCTTTTTATCAACTAGTATATATTAATTATGTTATATTTTATAATCGGTGCTATCGTAATCCACAACATCAAGCTACAGTTTGAGGTGGATAGAATGAAAATGGTAGTAAGAGCTATGCTCGAACTTATGAGCGAAGACGATGACTGATATCCTTATCGGAGTTTTAGTAGTGGCCGTTTGGAATGGCTACCTTATTTATGTAATGATTAAAGAAAAAAACAATGAATAATTTTAACGACTTTTTGAGAACAAATATGCAGGGAATTATAGCCTGCGGAACAGGAGCATTAATCGTATCACAGAGTATCCTTGAGGGTTTATTCTGTTCACTTATGTGGGGTACAATGATGTTCATTATCGAGGGCTTCAAGTCCATTAACAAGTAATTATTAACTAAAAGATTATAGTATGAGAGCGTATGCAAAAGAAGCGATACTTATATCGGAAGGCGCGCAAGGCGACCTTAAGACCTATCAGATAGTATGGGTAAATAAGAACGGAGAAGAATTTACTAACGCGGCAGTAGGTGTTGATATGAAGTCAGCACTACAGACTGTGCTTAGAGCTAAGAAGTTAAGCAAGCTGTCAGGACTACCTGAGTGGACTTGGTTCTTGGCCTACTCCGTATTCATTGGAACTTATGCTGTTGCAGCATTTACACTAAACAGACCACTTCTAGTCACACTAGGCAGTGCTACGTTAATCGTGAGTGTCAAGTTAATGTTCGACAGATATTTCCGCTATGTCAAGTAAGGGCCTAGAGGAAGTAACAGTCGAGTGTTCAGCTAAGGTAGTCTCTCTACTCAAGGTAGAGGGCTACTCTATGGCTCGGCAGGATAGTCCAAACGTTTACACGTTTAGGGTCACGAACTACAATCAGTTCTATGACACATTTATTAACCTAGCAAACAACACTAAGAATGGATAACGAGAAAGCAATGATTTACCACGTAGGCCTTAGGGTTACTTGGAAGAAGATGCGGGGCAAGTCTTACACCAATATGTGGCGCGGCTCAGAACAGAGTCCTGTCACCGTAGTCACTAGAAGCGAGACTATAGAAGATATGAACCTAAACCCTATGCTCATTAGTCAGATTATGACATCACTAGGAGCTACAGGCAAGTCCATACAGGACTTTCACATTGTCGCTGAGTACGGCAGGAAGGAACTAGGACGCTCTACCTTCTACGAGAAAGGGGAATGACCGAGCTAGTCTTAGAGATTCCCTTATTAAAGCCGCCTAGTCTAAACGCCTACTACTCAGGTGGGCATTGGACTAAGCGCAAGAAAGCAAAAGATATCTACCTAGCAGACGTAACATCATTCTTTGACAAGTACGATGCGTTCAACGCTAAGAAATTTGAGATACACCTAACTTACAATGGCCGTTACGATTGTGACAATGCGATAATCGCCATTAAGTTCCTAGCAGACTCTATTACTGCTTTGGGTATAGCAAAAGATGACAGTAAAAAATACTTTCAGAAGATGTCTATAAAAGTCGATACTAACCTACCCTCTGACACGTACACAGCGAGGGTCATATTTAAAGATGTGGAATATGGAAACTATTTATGATAGCGCTCTTAGTATTCTTGCTACGGCGCTTCTGTTTGTTGGATTGTTTATGTTCGAACCGTACAACAAGCTAACTGACAGATACCTCAACTTCAAGCCGTTTAACTGTTTGTTCTGCTTCTCCTTTTGGGGCAGCATCTTAGTGCTTATGTATCTAGGAATCAATCCGTTATACGCTATTATCTGCGCGTTCATCGCAGAGCTAACCTTTAGAAAAATTATCTAATGCAAAAACGAGTAACTAAGATAGAGGAGTTCACAACTTCGCACTCCTACGAGGAGATTACGGATATGGAAACGGACTTTCTACTACAGCTTTACGAGGCTGTAACACACCTAGTTGTTGACAGACAAAAAGTATCACTGCTAAACATCTCAAAAATAGTCAAGGTCTCCACTAAGGAGCTTATGGATTACCTTCCCGAGATAACAGAGATGCAACGTCAAATTGATGTTAACGCCAATGAGTAGGTATGACAAGAATCTGATAGAAGAAGAGGCTATCAAGTCTATCAGAAACGGTAGGATAACAGAACCAATAGGTCAGTTTACTTTAGACAGGGCTGAGGAGATATCGGCAGGTATCTTCAAGCCCACGTCTGAGGAGTTTCATAACGCTCTAGTTGACTATGCTGTTTTAAAGGTGTGCGAGGAGTTCCTAGACAAATATGTAGAGGGACGTTCTGCCGCTAACCTTATTATAAGTATGGTACACAGTGGTATGATTGACAGGATTCGAGCGGCTAGGTGGAAAGACGTCTATGGTGAGCTTAACAAGTCTCACGTACAGGTGGTCGACATCGAGGGCAGGCGAAAGTCCGAGTTAATGCAGACTTCAAAAGATGACACTATAAGCAGGGTGCTTAGTGGTGATAATGTAAATGACTTATTGTAATGAGAAACTTAACGATTGATAATTTTGAGAACGACAACAAGACTATTGCAGTTGGTGATAAAGCTAATGCAATGGTTCGTAGGGACAAACGGTTTTGGAACGCTTACAACGCGGAACGAGACGAAACTAAAAACAAATAATATGGCTAATTTAGAGATGTATGGGCTTAAGCGCTCAAAGAGGAGTATCACTAAGATATTCCTACATTGTTCAGCGACCCCTGAGGGACGCGAACACGATGTCGAGGACATCAGACTATGGCATACAAGCAAAGGTTGGAGAGACGTTGGCTACCACTATGTGGTGAAGCTAGACGGAACTGTAGAAGAGGGACGTAGCATTAACCTAGACGGCGCTCACGCTAAGGGTCACAACCAAGACAGCGTTGCAGTATGTTATATAGGTGGTTTAACCAAGAGTGGGAAGACCGCTAAGGACACACGCACAGAACCTCAGCTATACGCGTTACACAATCTTCTGTCAGACCTTAAGAAGATTTACCCTAACGCTACGTTGCACGGGCACAATGAGTTTAGCTCAAAGTCCTGCCCTAGCTTTGACGTACAGTCTGAGTATTACTACATTAACAACAAAACTATTAAAGAAGAGATTATGGATACTGAATTTGAAATGGACGGAGACTTCGCTGACTTCGTAAACGACCTAACAGAAGACAAGGCTAACGACAACGCAGTTTGCGGTATAGATAGCGAGGACTGTGATAGCTGTGGAGCATAATGAGTTCAGGCTTATTTAAGACCATAACTAGTCTGTACAAAGGTGTGCAGACAGCAGTTAAGAGCGGCGGCGGCATTGAGTCCGTCGCCAAGCTACTCGACGAATACAAGCTCACAGAAGAGGAAATCTTCAACGCTGAGGTTGAATACGAGAGAGAGTTGACCAAGCGCCTACAGGCTGATATGTCTAGTGACAATATACTAGCTAAGTCTGTAAGGCCATTAGGCTTTATGATATGGACGGTAATGATTCTAGCAATCATATTCACCGACGGTAACGTAGGGTCGTTTGAGATTAACAAGGCATACTTGCCGCTTATAGAAACAACATACACAGCGTACATTACATTCTACATTGGTAGTCGTGGTGTGGAGAAAGCTATGCGTGTTTGGAAGAAGTCAGACTAGTAGCCACAACCAAGAGAGGGGAGTCCGTAATGGATTCCCCTTTTTTTTTGCTTTTACCACAATTCAGAAGTCTATTTTGACCTCTTATTCTTGTTCATTAAATACCACTTGTGCAGTGAGTAGCCTAGACCGACCAACAAGGTCATCGTAGTCAAGGCCACGTTGATATCAACCAAACCGAACCCAATTGCTGATAAATTTACCGCGTAGAATTTTAAATCATCTATGTGCATCTTGTTGTATTCCATTATCCAATCCCGCCCTACCTCCTTTAATTGTTATTAACTTAGTCCTGAAATGTTCACTGTTTCAATATCGTTCGCCTGCATACTATTTAATTGTAGCTTAGTGTAGTTTTGGTCAGACGGGTTGATATAGTTTCTGATTCCATTAGAATAAGAATCATTACTGCCGTCTCCCATTAACCATACTTGAATGTACTGATAACCGCCTCCAAATGTGAAATAATTCGTTCTATATCTCTCAGCAGATTTTCTGAATAAACCACTAGGGTTTCCTGAGCCTAATCTAGACCTGTAATCCGCAACCCACTGAACAGGGTCGGTAATCATCATTTTTGCTTGGTCAGCACCTACCATAGTTCCTTCAGGCATTTGAGCGCTACTGTAGCCAACATCTTGAAGCAATGGAGTAACAACCATACTAGCAACCTTACCTCTAAAGCTACTTGACGCTCCTTTTCCACCTATTGTGAAGTCTCCTGCAAAAGTCCTGTCCATTCTAACACCTGTGTTTATCCAATTGCTTGAAGTAGATAGGTTATTGCCTACAGCATTAAATGAATCAGCACTACTCATAAGTCTAATATCAAAACAATTAGCTAAGTTAGCGGCAGAAGCATTATTACCGCCTAATCTCACTCCATTATAAGCAATAGAAACTCCGTACCAATTGGAAGAGGATATATTTGTAGCGAATCTACATTGATTGTACCCGTCCGCTCCACGACCCCACGCTAGAGTTAGGTTTCCACTACCGTCTAAAAATAATGAAATGTTATCATTGGAACTAGAAGAACTTCCTTCACCTTGATTCCATATAAATTGACCACCATTGTAACCGTCTGACTTGAATACAACCGCTGTTGCCCAAGGTCTAGCAGACGAGTGGTTAGAGGTACTACCTTGCGAAGAAGTACCTAAATCAGCTAAGTTAGCAAGTCCACCCATTTGTAATGGTTGCACAAACAAACTGCTACTTACCATCTTTGCGTGTTGAGAGCTACCGCTAAAGTCTAATGCCTTAGTCCAAGATGTGGAGTTGGTAGATACAGGAGCGTCTTCGTTAGTTATCGTAAGAGTTAAAGTTCCTACGCTACTTCCGTATGAGTTAGCCTTTGTTACGGTAATGCTGTATACGTCGCTAGGATTAGCTACGTTGTCTCCTGTAACTTCAGGAGCAGTACCCTGTAGATACCCTGATACAGAATTGTAAGCTAGTCCTGTAGGTACGTTAGAAAGTGCGTAAGTGTTAGCGTCTCCCGCAGGCTTAATCTGAAGGTTGATGTTGTCACCCTCTATCACGGTTACACTCTGACTAAACTGACTAGGAATGTAGTTAGCGTCTGCTCCTGTCTGTATCTCGTTCCAAGCGATTCCCGCAGGCCCTGAAGGTGCAGAAGTACCCGCGTGAGTCATATACGTATCGGGCATATACCAAGTCTGAGAAGCAGGCTGTTCATCTATAAACGTGTGAGTGTGAGCCGAACCTGCGCCTTCTGCCGCCGTTCCATATAGCTCGTCTACAGTGTTAGCATCGTCTTCCGAACTGAATAGAGGATAGTAAAACTCTCCGTCAGGAGACTCTACATAATACCAAGTAAGTTCTGCTCCCGCTACGGCTTCGTTCAAAGTCATATTGCGAATACCATTCAACTCGTTAGCTAAAGGCATAACCCCAAAGAATCTCAACTCAGTTCCCGCTGTAACAACACTTTCGCTACGGCATATAACCTCAAACACATTAGCTGAAGTTTCGTGAGCTATATACACTCTACCGTCGTTATCACGTCCTAGTCTAAACTTAGTCTTGGTGCTAGGGCTGTTAGAGAATCCTGCCTCGTTTATCTTACCTGCTCCATTAACACTGTCTGCGAACGTAAAAGCGCTAGGGTATAGTCTAAGGTATAAAAGACCTTTAACTGCGTTACCTGCAACGTCAGCGTCTAATTCAGACACGTCGTAAGTAGTCTCGTCAAACAATCCAATATAAACACCTCTAGAGTTAGTCCAATCGCCACCGTCTTGCTCGAACTCGAAATACTCTCCGTTCTCGCTGATAGTTTGGTTAGAGTAGAATCCATTGCTAGTATCGAAGTTACCCGCCTCAGCAGTAGATGTAAACCCTAGTGTTGAACCTGAGCCTGTCTCTGTGATTCTGTCTCCGTAAGAAGTGAATGTAGTAGCGCTACTTGTAGTAGTAACGGTAGTCTGAGTGTTACCTGTGTTAGAGCCTACAGTAGTTCCGCCCAATACTTCGTTGAGTCTGTCTACTGCCGCGTCAATTGTATTAAACCCTGAAACTACACCGTCTAAAACACTAACATTGTAGTACCTTAAATGTGTGTAGATATCTTTGTTACCACGTACAGTAGCTATCTTAATAGTTCCGTCCGCTTGGCTAGAAGCAGTCAAGGAGTTAACAGCGTATATATCGCCGTTACTAAACAAAACAGTAGTGTCAGTCGCATCTCTCTGAGCGTCTAGAACGTCAGTCTGACTGAATACAAAAGTACCCGTGTTACTAAGTACGTTAGCGTTAGCTGTGATGTACTCAGCACAATCAGACGGGGAAACAAACTCATTCCCGTCTCTATCCTGAAAGTCTGTATAAGGCAAGTTAAAGAACTCATATATAACAGTTCCTTCCTCTACAGTTCTAATCTTATTAACAACGTTTATGTTGTTGCTGTTATTCTCATTAATCTCACCTTCGAGACAAGAGTTCCAATATACAGGGTTAGTCGACCCTACGAAAGTGATACAGTTTCCTGCATCGTTTCTTGTTATCTTTATAGCCATACTATTATCTTAAAATCGTTACTAATAAACCTAAAGGCTGAATGATTACAGGATTGTCAGACTTAATAGCGGGTAGCGCTAAAGCGTTGACATCTTCGTTAGAAGTAATCCAAGCCGAAATCTCTACCCTGTTAAGGTATGTGTTACCAACTGTACCTAAACCATAGAATACAGGAGACGTGGTTAGAGGGAAGGTGAATGTAATATCGTCGCTGTCGTTACGGTTAGAATACCAAAGCGCAGGCTCGATTGTAGTGTTAGCAATCTGAGGTATAACGTTAAAGTCAAAGCGCACTCTTAGTTGGTCGCCATACTCTAGGTCGTTTAGTTTGATTCTACCTGTAGAGCCTTCATAGCCTGTTCCGCTAGAGGTTGGGTATGATGTATCGTAATCGTAATCGAACTCAAATAAAGAGCTTACGTTCTGTGGTAAGTTAGCGCCCTGAAACAATCCGATACCTGTAGTACCTGAGGGAGTTGGCGTAGACCAATAAGGGTTATCCACAGCCAAGTGTACAGACTCGCTAAGGCTAAGTACCTTATACGCTCCTGCGTCAGCTTCAGCCTGCGTGTAGTTGATACCACCACCTGCTTCCCAAACGTAGTTGTTTGACAAGGGCTTGTCCGCAAACGCACCTGTGTGGGAATACCCCGACTCTCCACCACCTGATTGGCCTGATTGTACGGGGTACTCTGTTACTGTTCCATTCGTCTCTGTTCTTTTTACTTGTAAGGCTTCGTTCTCTATGTCCCACTCTAGACCATAGACACCTGACTTACGAGCAACAGAATGAGATATGTTAATCTTATCACTGTTTTGTAAACTCATAAAGTAATTTATTCGCAGTCCGAGCTATCGCTTGAACTACTAGGGTTAGGGTAATATACAGAGCCGTCGAATCCTACTGCGTCTTCGTCGTTAAACAAGTCATTATCACACCCTGTTGCCTGAGCAATCGCGAGTATAGTAGCATCAGCTTTTACAAACTTAATGATTCTATCCTGAACGTAGCCCGCTTTGGAGATAATGGAGTCTGACAACGCGTCTAGAGTGTACTGACTCTGACTTTGTGCGTCTGTGTTGCTGTGTGATGCTGCCGCTGTTCTAGTGAACGTGATAGCAGCCTTCGCTGTGTGCATAGCTAAACAATACTTAACCAACTTCATAAGTTCTACCTCGTCAGTGGTAAGTGTCTGAGCCAACATAGCAGCCTCTAGGTGTTCGTACAGGCAAGTGCCTAGAACGTCCTGAATGGTTGTGAATTGCTCTATCTGAATAATAGATAATACGTTAGCCCTGTCCATTTTGTTAGGGAGCGGGAAGTTCTTGTATAGGTAATTGTCGTCTATAAATAAAATATCTACCATTACTTCTCTTCTTTAGGGGTTACGTCTGTTGTGTTAGCTCCTTTAATACTCTCTAGGTTTATTGGCTCTTCTACTACATTGAGAGACATTCCTCCCAAACCAACTGTATCAAGCAGGCGCTGCACACCATTAAATAGAATTTCTCTGTTAGGTAACGTTTCAGTAGCGCGGAAAATTTGGTACGCAGTGATAAGCTCGTTACCTGTACCCCCAAGTTTACCGCTAACCATAACACCAAATAATGTAGGGCTTGTAACATTGTGGGCTGTTAGTATTTTAGCATCGTTTAATCTAGAAAGAACGTCAACCGTCTTGTCTAGGTTTGATATATCTAATGATTCAATCGTAGGCTTATCTTCAGGCTTCTTTACCCAAGCTAACATCGCTTGCTCGCCGTCAGTTCCTGTGAATGAGTTTTTGAATGCCTCGTATTCTTTTTGCTTCTGCTCAGGACTCATATTACGTCCAACGAAAGTAGCCATAACCTTAGGCGTAAATCCGTTCTCTGCACTGTTCTTAATGTGCTTACCGAAAGCAAAGTCAGCCGAGATGTAGTGGAATGCCGAGATGTAGTTAGGCACACCGTAGAACTCGTTCCCTGAGAATGGGTTAGTTACATATAAGACTGCTTCAGTCTGCTTCTTATCCCACTTGTTAAACGCAGGTATTAAGCGAGCTTCATTGTGTTGCATAGAGTCTGCGCCTTGACCGAACATACGGCGGACTATGTAGCTAGTTACGTCTCCCTTAGCATTAGGCTCTGCTGCACGTACACCCTTGATGTCTAAAGAGCTGAGTTCTAGTATCTTAGTACGTTCCTTGTTCCATCTGATATACATAGCGTAAGCGCCTGACTTCTCGTATTGGAAAGCAGCGTGTGTAAGTACGTCGTACAAACCTTTGTTAGCGCCTGCACAGTTCTGTACAAACACCTTTAACTCAGCCTTAGCCTTCTTAGTCTGTAGGAAGCTGTCGTCGTAAGCAACGTCTGTGCCTACAACCATTTTAGCTTTCTTAGTCAAGATACCTGCGTGAACAGGAGACTGACGTAGCATCTTGTCTAGCATAACAGGAAAGTCGTCCTGAACGCCAAACTTAATATACGAACCTTTGTTAGTTTGTCCTAAGCGGTATTTACCGCTAAGGTCACGGATAGCATTCTCTAACTCGTTAGATGCGATACTACCGCTAGTTGCTTGCACGTTGGTATACGATGCAAACGTTTCGATTACTCTGTCAAATAAACCCATTTAGTTTCTTTTAGAAGATTATTGAATCACCATAGACATCAGTAGTATTAACATCTGTTCTGTCGTTATCTTCCACTAGAGCTAAAAACTCTACAACTGTGTCAGACCCGCCTGAACTAACGTCTCTAAGACTAAATATATACTCACCCGATTCAATACTGTTCGCGGTTAAGTCTACAATTATCGTAGCAAAGTCTTTGCAATTGCTAGGTAAATGCACACCAACCGAAAAAGTATAATCACGGGAAAAATCAGAACTTGACTGAGCATCAACTTCGTAAAATTGACTGCTCATATCGTGAGTCCTGATTACGGAAATAATATTTACTTCCTGATTATTTAGTCTCTTCATTCGCTTTTGTAATAGTACCTGTGGCCACGTCGATTTGAACGTCTCCGTATTTCTGTTGTAACACTTCTTTGTAACTGTCAACTGACTCGCGCATAGCACGATAGTGATTAACAGCATTTGATTTCTGAAGCTCTAGATTGGCGATAACGCCTTCTATCTTCTTAATTTCAGCAACAATCTCTTTGAGACTAGCTAATTCCTTTTTCGTTAACTTCATAGTGGTTATTTAAAGTAAGTGCCCTTTTTATAATTTACGAAATTATCGTATGTGCTTCTTCTTTATTAACGCCGCTCTAACTGCGTATTCTATAATAGCTAGCATCAGCAGGAATGTGTCTATACCGTTGATGTAATACCAACTAAACAACATAACTAGAATTTCTCTTCCTAGAATATGGTAACACACGCTACTGAGCAGTGATATAAACAGGTAAGTGAAGTAAAGGTGTGGTATAATAACCACCCTGCCGTTCTGTCTCTTCGAGCGCAATACACTCAAAACGCGGCTCATTAGTAAGCTGTTCTAACACCCGTGTCTCTCTGAGACGTAGGGAATAGTCCTGCGCTGTCCTGTGTGTTGCTGTCAAAGCTATACTCCGTTAGAAGCCCTGTGCTGTACGAATTAGCAGCATTTGCTACTACACCACCATTGTATAGAGAAGTTACGTTAGAGGCGCTTAAAACGCTTCCAAATATCTTCATCTCATCTACATTACAATTCATAGCTCCACCTGTAGTTGTGGAGTTGTGGTTGTTGTTACCTATAGTAAAGTCGTTGACCGCTGAGGTGCTTCTACTGCCTGAGTTGTTAGACGCAGAAGTAGATATCTCTGTAGCATTCCAATATAACTTAATACCGTTAAGCGAGTTAGACTGAGACGCGTCGTAAGTTACAGTAAGCATAGACCAACCGTCAGAGTTTACGTTACCTCTGTTAGTGTTGCTCCAAGGCACACCTGAGTTAGTACCCGTGCCTGTTACAGAGTTGTTGTCGTGCAAAGCGTACTGACGGTCGTAATTAGTTCCGCTAGTCCTGTGACGTACTACCAATCTATTTAAAGACTTGTGGTATTGCAAAAAGAACCTGTTAGCTGAGTTACCTGAAGTGTTAGATAAATCCCACATAATCTCGTTGGCTGTTGTGGCCAATTGATTAACCCACATAGAGACGGTTAAGTCCTGTGAGCCACTAAGGTTAAATGGAGAGCTAGTAGCGCTTCTTCTGAGCGCATCGTAAGTCATACTGTAGTAGTGACTGTTTGTGTAAGCACCTGACGCATTATGGTCATAGCTATACCATTCGCTAATAGCGTGAGGTTCAGATTGGTCAGGTCTGTCAGCTACTGCGTTGTTTGTGTTTATAGCACCATACGTTCCTATAGAAGCCTCTGTTAAAGATATAGTGTCATTAGAGGTTCTAGAGAGTTCAGTGTTTAGTTCAGAGAACTTTATTTGACCGCTTGTAGGTAGCCCCATACTATTAAGGGTTAAAGATATCAGAGAATGCTACGATGTCTCCTTTAACGTGCAAAGCACCGTCGTTCTGAAGCCTAGCAACCCAATCGCCGCCCGCGTAGAAGTCCATATCTCCATTATTATCTACATTAAACTGAATGTAGTTATCGGTGTCTCTACCGACCATAGCAACGTCGCGCAGGTCAGACTCGATAGAGAAGGTTGTTCCCGACAAGTCTAGACCCGTGCCCGCTGAGTACGTAGTGTCCGTAGACGAAAGAGTAACCACACCCCCTGCGCCATACGAAACACCCACGTTAGTTCCTGCTGTAATATCAACTGTACCGCCGCTAGTTACGGTAGTACGCTGTGTTCCGTTGGTCTTAAGGTTGAAAGAAGAGTAGTTGTCGTACAACCCACTGTGGTCACCCCACCCGTAGGCAGTGTTCCAATTAGTTGAGCTACCGCTTGTTGCAGTCACTGTTCCGTCTACCTCTAAATCTGTTATTACCTTATTAGCCATATTCTTTTGTGGTTGAAAAATAGAAGGGCGGCGTTAACCGCCCCGCTATAAAGTTATTATTATGCTCTTGTTCCGTGTGCGATGATTTTCCAATCTCCCGCAGGAAGTGTAACATTTATTTCTACGTTGCTAGTATCCAATACAACGTCAGTAGCAACCTGTTGGTAGTTGTTACTAGATACATCGTAAACCTGAACTACAGCACCTGCTGTTAAGTCTAAGTTGTGATTACCAATCTTAAGCGTTCCACCCGCGTAGCTAGCCTCACTATGAGTGTGCGTGTGGTGAGTTGTAACAAGGTCAAAGTCGTTAGTAGACGTTTGGTAAGTAACCGATATACCTTCTTCAACGTTACCGCTGAACATAGCACCTACAACGTCCTCAATCTCTACGTCAGTACGCTGAGTGTTGTTGTCAACTACAGGGCCTGTAGCTATAGCAGTAATACGACCTTGAGCATCAACTGTGATTGTATCAATCTTAGTTCCGTCAGCAGCATCACCGTGAGTTCCCGCACCGATACCCGCAGCAGGTACAGCAGTTAGGTAGCCAACAGCATCGTGGTCTCCCCAACCGTAAGCGTCGTCCCAATTTGAAATCTGAGTAGCTGTAATTCCGCTCGCAACGTGAGCAACGAATACAGGGTCAGTTTCAGTGAAAGATTGTAAGTAACGTCCGTCTAAAGAGATAGAAGCACCTGCGTTACCTACACCTGTAAGGTTAAGAGTACCGCTAGAGAAAGTAGCTCCACTGATATAGTCGATGTCGTTATCGTTAGCAGAAGTAAAGGTAACTGAGTCAGTTCCTGTAGTGATAGTCATACCACCTGCACCTACGAAAGTAACAGTGTCACCTACGCTAGAAGCTGCAACATCAGTCTGTCCTGATACCTCGATAGTTCCGTAGTCGTTAGACTCCGTGTAACTGCGTAAGTAGCGTCCGTCCAAGTTTATAGTACCGCCTGCGTTACCTGTACCTGTAAGCTCTAGTGCGCCTGTAGCAGCGTCGAAAGTACCACCGCTAATGTAGTCAATGTCGTTATCGTTAGCAGTAGAGTACTCGCTAGGGACAGGGATAGGGTGGAAGGTTGTTCCGTCGTTGGTGAATGACCAACGGTCAGCAGCCTCTCTCCATATCAACTCTACGTTTGTGCCTGTTCCACGCTCTACTTCAAGACCTGCGTCTTCAGAAGGAGTGCCTGTCTCATTAGAGTTAAGAAGAAGTTTGTTGTCTTCAATCTCTACTTGCTCTGAGAGCTTAGTGATTATAGAACCGCTTACAGTAAGGTCACCCTGAACAGTTACGTCTTCAGTGAAAGTCTTGTTTCCACCGATAGACTGATTGCCCGAAGTTACAACAACTGTGCTGTCTACAGCGAACTCAGTTCCTGATAAGTCAATACCTGTACCGCCTGTGTAGGTAGTATCCGTAAATACTGCACCTGTAGGTACATCTGTTAATACTTGAGAGTCATCAACCTTACCACCTAAAGAGGTAGAAAGACCTGTAACGCTAGACTGAGGTATTGCACCTACAGAGATAACGCCCGAAGACTCAGTGATAGTTGTTCCGTCAGCAGCCATACCTACATACTTCCACGATGTAGAAGACGTTTCGTAGACTTTGATTACGCCGCTGTGGTTTACGACCTGACCATTAAATGGAGAAGAAGGCAGAGTTCCTGTAGTTTGAATACCGAAGTTCTGAATCTCATTACCGTTAAGGTCAATGTCAATCAAAAATTTAGAAGCCATTTTTTTTGTTATTAGTTATTAGTTAAGATAAGCCTTACCCTTGAAGGCAGTTTTAAACGTCAAGGTCAACGACCTATCGTCGGTATAAGAAACATCGCCTACAACAAAGTTACCTACCGAGTCCACTACTGTGACAGCGGGGTACGACCCTATGTTATGAGATATATTCCATATATTAGTGCTAACGGTTTGGTTGAAGGTAAACGTTCTGTTCGACCATTCTGTTCCGTTTAGCGTCTTAGATAGCACCTGACCCATAAGCCCTGCGTTACCATTGTTGTCTTTTATATCACCTGAGAAACCTACAGCAGTTGGAGACACGCTCATAGGCAGCGCGTTTCCCGCACCGTCCTGTAAGCTCTTCTCTGTTGTTGCCTCTTGTGAGTCAGAGGTTTTAATTAGACCCTTATAGGTGTCTTTTGGTTGCTGTCCCTGTAATGTAGCCATAGTTAGTTATATACCTCGTTTTCCCAATTAGTTGTAATAGTCTCCCAATTCACTGCCCACAAATCCCAAGTTATTGGCGGGATTGATATTACAGTGCAAGAGTAATAGTGTCTGTTCTCTATGTATGTCGCGCTTGTTCCTGTCGACACACAATTTGAGTTATATCCGATTTGCCTTCCTAACGTATACATTATCCGAAAAGCGGTGTTGTGAGTGCAGAGTCATCGTCCATAACTATAGAAGATATCCAACTCGTTGCTGACAGCTTAACGTCCACGAAAGACTTATCTTGTATTCCTGTTCCGCTAGTAGCGGAGAAGTCCATTGTTAGCCCGTCCATAAATCCACTGACAGTTATACTGCCGTTGTTATGTAGCATAAGACAGACTATATCTTGTCTGCGACTCATAAAATCCAACTGATTCAGTTTGTTGTCTAAGCGAGGTAGCTGTATGGTGATATCTGTATTAACGATACCTAATCCACCGCTAGTGGTCTTAGACTCTGAGAAGGTCGTAGAGCCGTCTTTTTTGTTGTGCTGAAAACTAACAGAGTTCGTAAGGTCTAAGCTCGTTAGCGTCGTTCCTGTGACAGTATCGAACGCCATAGTTAAGTCGCACTGCTTCCCTAGAACAACAGCTTTGATACCGCCTACGTCCATCAACTGACAGTTGATATCTATGTCGCTAAATGCTATTGAACAGTCGAAAGCCATATTAATTATTGATTGTGGTTAGTTAGAAAAAAGGGCGGGGTTGCCCCCACCCCCTAAAGTATTCTATGCAAGATATTATCCTGCGATTGCAGTCCAATTAGCAGCAGTCAAAGCAAAAGCCAAAGAGCTTTCTTCTCCTGTTAAAGTCAATTGGTAACGGTTCTTGTCAGTACGTGAAGCACCTGAAGTTCCGTCAACAGTTCCTGCGTACAATCCGTACTCGAAACCAACTAAGTGGTGAGTACCCGCAGCAGTCTGAACGAAAGCTACCAACTCAGCACCACCTACAGCCATTTGCTCAAGAGCATCACGCTTCGCAACACTCATTACAGGGAACTCGATAGCGATAGTAGGAATAGAAGAAACAGAGCCGTCTCCGTTTACAGTTTTAACGTCATTGAATACAGAGAAACCATCTTTGTTATTGAAGTTCAATTCAACAACATCACCGTCAGCTAACAAGTCAGCAGTAGTAGGTGTGATAGTAACTTGTCCGTAGTTAACGTTTGTCTTGTCAGCCTCAACTGATACAAGAGCATCTAGGTCAGCTTTTTCTCCGATTAAAACCTGAGTCAATCCACCAACGGGAAGGTCAGTACAAGAGAAAGAGATACCTGAAAGATTTACATTACAAGCCATTTTTTTATGTCTTTTAGGTTAGTTAAGGAGAGAGCCTAAGCTCTCCCCCTCACTGTTAATTAATTGATTAAGCGCGGTCTTTAGCGTAAACGATTTCCTCAGCCTTAAGGTAAGAGAAACCTAACTTGAACTGACCCCATACTTTGTCAGAAGACAATTCAGCTTCGTACTTCATATCGATAGCTTTAACGTCGTTGTAGTCGTCAGTAAGCATTACGATGTTGTCAGGAGCAGAAACGAGAACCTCGTTAGCAGCCATTGACGGGAAGTGAATGATTTCCATACCCAAGTATTGTGGGATAGCGCCTTCGATGATACCTTGTGGAGTAGTCGTGAACTTGTCAGCGATAGCCAATTGGTAGCTTTGGTAAGCAGCAGTACCCATAAAGAATGCAGGACGGTAAGCACGGTCAGCATCTCCGAAGATAGCAGACAACATAACGTCGCTCATTGCACCGTAAGAAGCCTCTAGAACACCTAAGATGTTAGTCTTAGAGATAGCAGCAACGTTAGTGTCTAATGCGATGATAGAAGCATCAGCGTTCAATTCAGTAACTAATTTGCTAGCAGCCAACTCAAGAGCTTTCTGAGCAGATAATTTAGCGAAGTAATCGAAAACCCAATCCTTGAACTCAGCGTCCATAGTCTCTGGGTTGTTCTGACCTTTCTTCAAAAGAAGACCACGGTAAGAAGTTTCAAGTGCACTCTTACAGTTTAAGAAAGACCACTTGTAAGTAGTTACAGTCATTTCTTTTTCTCCGATTGTAGCATCAGAGTTACCGTCAAATACACAAAGGTCTGAACCGAAAGATAATGTAGCGTCAAAGATAGGTACGTTTACTTTAGCTTTAACACCATCTACAAGGCGGAAACGGTTTAATACCGCTGCCGATTTTACCATAGTATCAATGAAGAGGTCTGGACGTCTGTCACCGTATGGCAAGTTTGATATTACTATACTCATTTTATTTTAATTTAAGAGGATTCGTTTAATTAATTTACAATAATTACTTGCGGTTAAAGAAGTTGTTAATCATATTAACCTTCTCGGGTGTAATACCATTAAAAACTACTGTCTTGTCTTCTACTGTTTCAGCTACTTCCTCAGCCTTTTGTTCAGCAGCAAATTGCTCCTCAACCTCAGCTTCGTTAGTTACTTCCTCGGTAGATTCAGCTTCAAATTCTTCAGTCATTTCTTCCTTGACTTCCTCCTCTTCCGCTACAGGCTCTTCAGCCATTACTTCTTCCTCATCAGCATCTGCGTCTGCACTCATTTCAGCAGGAACTTCTTCCTCCTTTGGTGCGACCATAGACTCAATGTGCTTTTGAATCATTTCAAGGGCAGACTTTAAGTCTTCAACGCCAGCGAACTTTTCTTCAAAAGATGTCATAACTTCCAAGAGCGAGTTATTCTCGTTCTCTAAAGCCTCAATTCTTGCCTCGTACTTGTTAGCCATAGCCTCAAATTGAGCCTCTAACTTACCAAGTTCTTTGGCGAAAGCAAATTCATTCATTTGTTCTTCGTTATTAATTGTTGGTTTAATGTCCGCTTTAATCTCAATAGAGAAACCATTAATCTCTCCATTTTCAATTGCAGTAAATAATTCGTCAGACTCAATCTTTGCCTTTACGAATACGGTTCCGTTTGGTAGTTTGTAACCATAGTCTACTGACTTATCGTTATCACTCTCCTTAGTCCAAACTTCAAGCATAACCACCTCATCAGTATCGTAGGAGTGGTTAATACCAAATGCGTTAAATAGTCCTTCCTTAGAATACTTGTACATAATCTGCTGAATAGTCTCCTCAGTGAATCGTACATAGTAGTATCCCATATCGGGTGAGAATCGTAGGATTTCCTTGTTAGGAATCATAATAGGTCCTACAACCTCTTTCTTCTTTTCATCAGCAAACATCTGTACTTTCTCAACTTCATTGAAGTGGATGAAGTCTTCCTCAATAGCAGGCTTATCTACAAGAGAAATCTTGTACATCCCTTGAGCGATGTCTTCTAATGATATATCAAATAATGGTAGTTTATCCATTCTTTTTACTTTTTGTATGCCAGCTTGGTAGCAGGTCGTTATCTTGTACATACTTTGGATTAGACGGTCTTCCGTTCTTTACCAAGTACATAAATGCGTTTAGTCGGGCAAGTCCCCATTGCGCTGCTGAAGTAACCTTTGGTGAGTGTCCTGTATTAAAAGCACCCATACCACGAAGTACAACACGCTTTGCAGCACCCATACTAACTTTCTTATCGGGGTACTTTTCATTGTAAGCGTCTACCTTAGTCTTTATAGACTTAATAATTTGTGGAGATAGCTTTCCACCTTTTCCAACACCTTTAGGATTCTTGTTAGGAGTATCGCTCTTAGGTGCTTTGGGAGATTTCTTAATGCTGCCATCCTTGCCTTGTGTAGCATAATCATCCTTGACTTTACGGTCACCATACGGGAGGTCAGCCACATCAACACTTGCTTTAACTGTTCCTTTTCGTATGCTCTCAGCTTTTCTAATTGCCCAGTTAACACCGCTTGTTCCTCCCCAACCGAGCCAAGCAACATAGCCTCTATCTTTCCAAGGCGTGTCCTTATATTTAGGGTCAATCGCAGCATTCTTTCTATGGCGATTAAAAGCAGCCATTCTTGCAATAGTCTCATACGATAGTTTTCTTTTTGATGCTAATTGGTTGGCACGAGTCCAGCCCACAGAAGTCATTCCCTTAACTTCTTTCCCATACTTCTTCTTCCACTCAAGAACTTTCTTGGCGTTGTTAGTAGCAGATTGTGGGTAGTCGTTGTATGTAGCCATTAAATTAATTTACAATTATTGTAGTATTCCTTCTATGGTAATGTAAGCGTAATCATCGTACACCTCACCACTTGCACTCTTAACGAGGATTCCACCAGGAGTTATCCTTGTACAGGTAAGAGTTTGTAAGAAAAAGTCTAAAGAAGCTAAATTAGATGTAGGCACAACCATATCAAATTCTATACGAGGGTTCTCGCTTTGAAGTATCTTTTCAGATGCTGCAAATATATTTGTATAGGTATCTGTAACAACACCACTCTCATCTTCAAACATTAGATTCCAACCCGCAGTATTTCTTGAAGAAAGTCTACCGTTAAAAGTATGTTGTGTAGAGACATCTATGTATATGCGTTCTGTCTCTGTAATCATCTGACCGCTTTGGTCATTGCCTTTGAGTTTTATAAAAGGCTTTTTTAGATTACTTGCAAATAAAGGCTTGTCTAAATAAGCAAATCTTAAACCTGCATCTTTATTCTTTGTGAATATATTAGGAGTAAATCCAAGTTCTTTTTCGCTAAACGCTCCGTTCTGAAAGTTTTGGTTGCCTTCCATATCAGAGGCATCTGGACCACATACCGAACGATTGTATATGGAAGAGTCAAGGTCTATCTTAATCTCTACTATACCCTCTGTATTAATCTCTTGAGTAGTAGAACCGATAGTTATACCATCATTGTTTAAGTCATCAAAGTATAGGCTATAGTCTTTGTTTTTTATCTCAAGTGACTTAACCTTATCTCCACCATTACTTATGCGTACAGACTTTAAATCGTCTATTAAGTTATTGATATCTTGACTACCTGTTCTTACAATAGATAAAGGGTCTATACGCAGAACGTGTTCAGATGTAGTAGCATCATACTCGTAGAATAAACCGCAATCAAATCTTTTTACAAGTGCTGTAAGTATCTGTGATACATTTAGCGGACAAGTTTTATTTATAGACTCGCTAATTATAAACTCATCTGTAAGTTCATAAAGAAGTGTATCTGCATTAGAGTTGAATTTGATATTCAGAGAACCGTAGTTATCTATTCTTGTAACAAGCTTTCTTAATTCACCTACACCAAACAAAGATGTAGCATATAAAGTAGCTTCAGAAGGGTTACTTCCGTGGTCAAAATCAGAACCGTATTCAACTTCTAATTCACCATCTAAAGGCTCAATGAAATAGTTAACACCATATCTACTTCCTCCGTTTATAAACATCTCTTGGTCTTGAGGCATATAAGCTGTGAAGTCCTCAAATAATAACACGTCTTTAAATAGCACGTTGTGTTCTAATATAACACCTTGTTCTGTTTTCCCTTCTAAACACTTAAAGTAATCAAATGGTGATTGGTTACTATTTTTGTTTGAATTACCTTGCTGTGTACCCAATACATTTGACATATCTAAAATTAGGTCATCACCTTGGGCATCTTGTAATGCTATTTTCTTTGACATAAATCCATCCTCGTATACACCTATGTATACTTTGAATCTCATATTAGATGGAGATGTGATTATTATATCTTTAACAAGATTATCTTCTCCAACAACAGGTATCTCCAGCTTTGGACGAGAGATTGTTACACTTGTTGCGCCAGAATTTAATCTAATATCTGCATTAAAAGAAACCTTTGGACAGAAGAAACCTCGTATTCCATCAAAGTGATAATCACCTTGGTCATCTAAATCAGCGGGGTAGAAACCCATTCTTTTTTCCGCACCCCAATCTGCTGTAGCGTACAATGGATTACCTTCAGCATCAGTTCCGTAGTTACCTGCGGTTTCCATATTACCAAACCATTGGGTATGGAATTGCTTTTCATTACCGTTAAGGTCTTCACAAGAGTTTAAAGACTGATTTGTACCCGACCAAGCAGGTGCTTGTCTAACAAAAAAGTTTCTTCTATTGATATCTTCTTTAGCGAGCAGTTGCGATGGTATAACCATATGCAGTTTCTCGGCTTGGAATTCCGTGAATGCGGGTATAGCAGCGTAGTCTCCTAAAGCAAACAACTTTGAATCCACACGAAGTGGGAATGTAGCTGAACTTATATATGCTGTTAAATATTGTAAAAACCCCTTTACTGAAAACACGGGCATAATACCCGTTCTATCTATACCTGTTCCGTACTCAAGGAACTGTCTTGCTCCATAGCCAAACTTTCCATCTACATCGTTACAGAAATCTATGTATGGAAAAGACATCGGTCTTGTATAGTCTGGGTTTGCCCCTATTATTCCTGCTTCACCACCGAAAACAACAAGCTTTTTAAAATCTTGAAAAGTATGTCTTGTCCTGTAGTAGTTATCTGTATATAAATCTCCGAGTTTTGTGTCTTTAATTTTAGCTAAATACTTTGATAAGTAGTCTTTAAGTTCTACTTCAATGTATGATTGTGCTGAGTTGTACTCAAATGAAACAACATTAAGTATACCCGCTATCTCTGTAGAAGTACTGCCGAATACAGTTATCTTAAAATAGAAATCTTCCTTGGGAAAATCTAAAGCAGGAGAGTTTACAGGGTCAAAGTCAAACCTATTTGAAGCCTTGTTATTTGTAGTTAGTGGTATACGAAGCTTTGTATAGAATGGTAGCTTTACCTTGTCAATCTCTACACTGTCGTAGAAATCTAAATCATATTCTAACTGCTGCTCTGGGAATAAGTCAACATCGTTATATGTGACATTATCCGTACTAATCTCTAACTTAAACTCCATACTAACGAGTTGCGATATTAAATTCTAAAGAAGACTTGAACTTGTTGTTTAGTGTGTCAAATGAGCCATCACTAAATCCAACCCCATAAGCTACAGAATCACAGTAATTTGCAAATACTACATCTGGATTAGTTACTAACTCAGAAGATATACCGAAGTAATCGTTTCTCCTTGCAGGCACAATTAATGAATATGAATTGTTTGAAGTGTACTGCGTATATGCTTTTGAGTAAAGACCATTCTCAATGTCTACACCTATTCTATATACATCAACACTGTCTATATCTGTATCGTTGTATTTATATATAGTGGCTGTCATACTTGATATACCCACGGGATATATATTGCTATCAAATTTAAAAGAAGCTGCTCCCGAAGCATCTATGCATATAGCATACACAGCTTTTTGATAGGTATCTGAATAAGATATCTTAACAACATCTCTTGGTTGAAAGTTACCAGAAGGAGTTGATTCACGAAGTGTATCGGAACCAAGTAGGTTCAAAGACTGTCTCTTATACACATCTCCGAGCCCACGAGACAGGCAGAAATCTCGTATGCCGTCTTCTGCTTGAAAAA
>ENA-OSIY01000220-OSIY01000220.1-marine-metagenome-genome-assembly--contig:-NODE-220-length-33194-cov-8.441737_pt1 | contig 33194 bp, 52 predicted proteins | sample MGYA00237884_ERZ534233 | MGnify/ENA primary metagenome ERZ534233 (study PRJEB26412, sample SAMN06343840) | marine metagenome | isolation source: estuarine water | place: USA: Columbia River Estuary... | reverse complement strand
TTTCAAGCAGAAGACGGCATACGAGATTTCTGCCTGTCTCGTGGGCTCGGAGATGTGTATAAGAGACAGTCTAACAATAGAGCGTCTTGAATATCATTTACTTTAATCACAATATATCTCCGTCATTTGATATAATAACTATACCATATGCAATTAGAGATGTAAAGTGTTTTTTTGATAAAAATGCAAATAAATTGTAAATACAGCAAATGTGTTACAATTATGTTACATTAATTTTAACCCTGATATTTTAACATAGAAAGAATTTTCATAACATTTTCCCAATCTTTCATTACATTAAATACGCACATTGTGCTTTGAGGGCCACTGCTCCATAAGCTGTGGGTTTTTCTCGTGTCTACATAGTACACATGATTTGGTTCAACATGGACTCTATGACCTTCAACTTCCCATCTAAGTTTTCCAGTCGAATCTCCTAGAAAAGCAATTAATCTAAAAGTTGGACGAGTAAGTAACATATGATCACGATGTGGAGGATAATGACCACCTTGATTTAATCTTACAAGAAAAGTTCTGCCTAAATCAAAATAATCAAATACTTCTTGTAAACACTTTATTTTAGATTGAGCAGATGTAGGTATTCTCATAGAGTCCTCATCAGGCTTAACTCCAGATTTTGCTGCCATTTGAGCAAGACCACACGGATCTGTAGGTTTAGCTCCAGGAGCACCATATACAAGAATACTGTCTCTATCGTTTGCAATACCTGGCTTTGGTTGAAATGGTCTCCATAAATCAGTTAATTCGTTTTCATCTTTATGCCAGTCTTTAATTCTAAATTTAAGAGGCTCCCATGTACCGAGTGCTGAGAGCTGAGCCTCACACGCCATATCTTCCTTTGTAGGAAATGATTGTGACCAATCGAGTTCATGATATGCTGGTCGTTTTGGTTCTATACCGTGGATAAGTTTTCTACCATCTTTATCAACATCAAAAAATTCTTTACTCATTAAATCATCCTAAATATTTTAACACACAAATAAACAAAGTCAAAGCTATGGTGCTTTGATTGTGTTGGTTTATTGTGATGAAGTTCATGTGTTTCATCACCTATTAAAATTGGCCATAACCACCATCTATCTTTAGCTGTTGGTAAATCAGGGTTTGGGTGAACCATAACCAATAATACATATCTTACCCAGAAAGCAAAAGTAAAAACAGGTGCTGCAATAGGCATTAGTAACCAAGCTATTTTAAAATAATTGTTATGGAACCATTTAGCATATGGTGCTTTATACCTTGCTTTAAAAAATCTTTTATTGGTACTTAAACAATATTTGCCTAGAAACATATTCCATTTTCCTATAAACCTAGGTTCATGAGGATCTAGTTCAGTACCAGAATGTTTATGATGTTCGACATGAATTGATCCAAAAACTAATGCTGATCCCCAACCACACATATTAAAAAGTAAGTGACCTAACCAATGTCCTTTATTAGATACTTCTGGAAAAATTTTATCAACGTTATGCGTAAAGATACGATGTGCAAAAGCACCGTGCCCTGCGTGAAATATAATCATAGCATATGGAATCATAAGCAGACCCCACCAACCTAGAAAGTATGCATATAAAAATGTAAGTAAATGTCCGACAATGAAAAGTCTATCTAATTTCTTTGTCAAAGTAACAATCCTCCTCATTACTCCAAATGCAATACTGTAATGTATTTCCACCTGGCACCGTCTGGTATCTCTCATCTTTTGTATACCATTTAACACCAGTTAGTTCTTCAAATCTACCTAGCCTTGATATGTTTGATCTGACTTTACCTCTGCGGTCAGATGTAAGAACAAATCTATCAAATCCTAATTCAATACCTCTATTATAATGTGCAATAAAAGTAGGTTCTCCAAAATCTCCAAGGTACCCAGGAGTAATACCATTATCAGTATGTATCTCAGTGTATGATCTTCTACAGAAGCCTACAACACCTAAATTTTCCCATTTAGGGTTTTGTTGTAGTGTAGAAACCCAAACAGGAATATCGTCAACATAGCCTACACTATAAAGATAAACATTCACATGGAATTTTTCATAGCTCCAATTAGGTCCATAATCTCGTTCAGCTAGTTTTCGGATCCATTCAACATCGTCAAAAATTGCTGGCTCGTGTCTAAATTGTATGTCAAGTTTTTGCATTTATTCTTTTCCGTTTGCATCAAATTGTAGTTACTTTTAAAGTAGGGATTTTTTGTCATATTGCGAGGGTGTTGCATATGATAACAATTTCCTTCTACTCTATCAATAACTAATCCATAGTTAATTGCCCTGTAATATCTTTCAAGGTCTTCCCATCCATATCCAACAAAGTTTTCATTCTCACCACCAAATTCTAAAAACTTTTCTCTATTAAATAATACCATACAACCATAATAATATCCTTTAGGCCAATCATCAGTATTTTTCTGATTATCTCTGTGGGTATTTATAATATAACTATACGGATATACCATATCTGCTCCATTATCTAATTTAGATATTGCATCAGACATTTGATTATGAGGTATAATAGCATCTATATCTGCAAGCGCAATATACTCGGATGATGATTCCTTTGCAGTCTTATTATAAGCCTTACACCTCTCAACATAGTTTTCTATAATATTGACATTATAGCTTTTATAGTGTTCTAAAAAATCTTTTTTATTAGCTGCACGTTCAGAGCAATCTAATTTGTATGGAACTAATAATTCAATCATGCTCTTTAAAATCAGGTCGAATCTTTCCCAACTCATTGAATCCTGTTGCAGCTTCTATACATGAATAGCACTTATTGCAACGAGGGTGCTCCTTCTTAGAACAAGAATAGGTGTATTGCATTAAATGTTCTTTATTTAATTTATAATATATGTCAATCATTTGAGATTTTAACATATTTAGAAAGGGGTATGTTACATGAGGTTCTTCTGGATATGACCAACTAAGAGTAGGATTATCATGTGTGATTAAATCTGCCCATTGAGTTTTCTCCCAGCTGTTGTTTGCAGCCATGTACAATTCAATACTGTCAAATTGGTTATAAGCATCTCTTGTAGATTGAAAATCGAATACACCATTTGCTTTTGCTTCATCACTTACAGAAAAATTATCATGGTATATTAACTCATGGTTGTATTCCTCACCTATAATCTTTACAATTCTTGCAGCGTTCTTAGGATCAGGTGGTTTATCACAAGTCCATATATGTATAGGAGTGTTTCGATTAGTTCTATTTAATTCTTCTATAATTAAACACAAAAGTATTGCTGAGTCTAAACCACCAGCAACAAATATGCCCACATTTTCTACTTCAGGTATTGTAAAATCTAATTCATAATCAAAAGGCGCAATGCCTAGCTCAATCAGCATAAACCCCTTCTCCGATGTAAGTCATCCCACTAGGAGGCGTTGTATCAATTGCGTCTATTTCAGCATACCATTCATTATAAGAAGTAACAGTGTTAAACGTAATGACTTGAGTGTAAGTGCCACTGCTTTCAGTAATTGTACTATCAGTAATTTTTCCATCAGTTACATATCTATTAAAAATATCTGTTGTTGCGTCATTAACATTGGCAAGCCAACGACCATTGGCATCAGCTGGTAAATTTGTAGTAGTATATTGTAATGTATATGTTGGCATTTTATTTCCCTTTCATTATATTTCTATTTATAATAAAAAAAGAGGGGCTAACCATGGCCCCTCACGTGCTTATTAAGTAGCAACACTATTCGTATTTATTAGAAGTTGAATGTTGCGCCCATAGTCACATCACCAAATTCAAAGTCTTTATTTGTGCTAACTTCAGTGTAAGTACGAAGACCTCCACCTAGTGTATAACCAGCTACAAAGTCAAGACCAGTAAATGCGTCTGTAGAAGCATCATTTAAAGATAGAACATCAAATGTTGTATCTACTGAGAAATCTACACCGAAGGCGTTAAGACCTGCCTTAGGAGTAAAATCCAAAGCCCACAGTTCGGTACCAGTTGTATAGTTCATATCAAATTCACCGCCGGCTGAAATAGTTTGGCCACCAATGTTTAGGTCTCCAGCAGATGCTGTAGATGCAGCCAATACTAGGGCTGCTGCTGTTAGTGCAATTTTCATCTTAATTTCCTTATATTGATGAATAGTTAATGCCACTTTTCTGTTGCTAAGCAAGTGGCCAGCTCCCTGTGTTATGCCGCTAGGGCGTAACCAGATGGTGCGAAATTTTCATTTGCATTTAGTTTAGTTGATCTATACGCGATCATCCGGTAAACTCCACTTCACTACGACACCTGTCGATCCTAGTTCAGCCCCATCAAAATTACTTACCAGATCCAGATAGGTATTTTGGTACCTCTGCTTCTTTCTTAGCCATCCAATTTTTATACGAATTAATAATCCATTTAATCATTGTAATCTCCTAAGTGATTTTGGTGGAGCTGTGGGGTACTGCCCCCCAGTCCAGTATGTGTTCACGTTGCTTCATCGTTTACATTTTATTTAGACCAAAGATCAGTCTAAATTAGTTTATGGAGAAAGTTTCTCCAAAAGTGTTACATATTTACTACAGATCATTATCATGTATATGCAACTGTATAAGAGCATAATGCAACACTTTCATAAGGTCTTTACGAGCATCTGCTTTAGTGCCCTTCCGACCATATCTGTTTGAATACTTATCTACATTACCCATGCAGAAACCAGTTCCGTGACCTCTTTCGATAATCACTTCTGTTGATTGAAACTTATTTTGAGCATAGTGCCCACCATATGTCGAATCAATGTATTTCTTAAACTCGGCAATTAGATTACCTTCATTAAATTTATAATCAATATCTTTCATTATCTTGCCTTATAGAATAAATGTGTACCGATAGTAGTAGTCAAATCCATGTCTTCAGACCAGTAAGGATTAACATAGTCTGCATGGTAGTGGTCGGCTCCACCAGTATTATCTTTATGTTCACCAGATAGAACAAGAGCTGCTGCTTGTTTAGCAACTGTCCAAGCATTACCCTTAGGTTTCTGATCTCGGATCTGATGCGTCCAGCTGAATTGGTAAGGTTGATATACAACATCACATATGCTATCAGGCCATCTAATATCAGCAACTCGGTTTAAAGTAACGTGAGCAATTGCATATTGCCCTTCAATACTTTCTCCTCTGGCTTCATGGTATATATTTAATGCCATGCATTGTGCTTCTGTATTTTGTTCATGATTAAGAACACTATAGCAAGACACAATGCCAAATAAGCACAATACACTCATAGATGTTGATAGCATATTTTTCATAACCTTATTCTACAAACCAACGAGATATACTAGCACCTGATGAATCACCGTCAAAGAACCTAGTATCCCAACGGCGATCTTTGTCATCACCTTGTGAATAATCAGTACGATCTTCAACCGCATTGTCACCACAGTAATCCATTGCAGCAACAGTAGCTTTTTTCCAGCTACCGTAAACACCTATTACGCCGTCATCATTTCCGTAAACTGTATATACATTTGTCATTTTATAATTCCTTAGTTATTGTTTCTATAACTCTTATACCATATCCACATACAGATGTAAAGTGTTTTCTGCAGTTTTTTTAATTTTTTTATAAAATAACTAATAGTGTTACATATTTACTACATATTGGTTAGTTTCTTAATACCAAGGGTCCAATTCTCTGCAGCATCTTCGACATAACCAATAGCCTTATTAGGGAACTCTTCAATAAAGAATTGCTTACCATTTGCATCAAAGTATTTAATATATGCAAATTCTTCTTTATAATCAAAATGCACTTCACAATGACCTCTACCTGGTGGTGCTTCCCAAGTGCTTAGTTTACGACCCATTAAACATACTCCTTTATTGGTTGATAAATTTTAGAGATAGCTTCGGCAATGGCAATAGCCAATTCCATGTGTTCTTTTTGAGTACCATTGGCTGATCTTAGTTCAGCATAATGGATCCAGCTACGAATAGTTCCGTTAACATATAAACGGCTAATTGTATTACCCTCTGGCAAGACTGCTCTGGCTTGCTCTTTAGCAATACCATTATCAATAGCCCAAGCATATGCTTCCTTAGATGCATTAATAACCATCTGTTGTTTAATCTGCCACATAGTTTCTAGTTCACGATCATCTACATCAACACTATTCTGGCGATTCTTAGGATCTTGCAGACGGGCTTCACGCAATACAAATGTATTTTCCATATCCCTTGGATCTGCATATCTTTGAGAAAACTCTTGGAAAGAGAAAGAACGATGTCGTAATAGCTGACGTGCAATATCACGTGTCGTTTCTACTTCTAAGGTAGCAGATGCCATTTCAAAGGGAGACCAGTGTTTATGTTTAGAAAGATAAGCAAGTAATTTAGGTGCAGTCTCTTGATTAATTTGATTACTAGGGTTAGATACTCTTGCACAATATGCAATAATGTCTTGTACATTATCTAATCCAATAAAAGCGCCTTCAGGTGGTTGAGTGTAGCCTACAATTTTTACTTGCATTTATTAATCCATTTTAAAGTTGTTAAATTTGTCTTGTGCTTTAGAGTTGTCAAACACTGGCACATCTTGTACAAGACCCTCGGTTGAATTATCTACATCTACCAAGCGCATCTTTGCTCTATCAATACCAACAACAAATCTCTTATTAGAAGTTGGATCATTATATCTATTCTTTAATTGTTTAACTAATAGTTGCCCTTGCTGTTCTAGTTCTTCTGTTGATATAAGTGCAAACATTAAGTCTGCTGTAGCGGGTAATCCAAAAGACTCACTCGTGTCTTCAAGCCCAACATCTGAGTTACCAAAACCAGACCTCGTCGTCTGTGTTGCAGAGACAATCGGTACGTTGAACTCGACTGCAAGCCCACGCATTTCTTCTGCAATGGCTTTAATATATGTATAAGAATTAATTGATCCTCCCATGGCTTTCATTCTGGCACTAGAACAGATATTTAGATAATCAATAAAGATCATCTGTGGTACAAACTTTTTCTTTAGTTTAAGTTCATTGAGTAGTGCCCTGAAGTGTGATGCATTAGCTGAACCAGTTGGATATTCTTTTACGATTAGTTTACCATTGGTAGACTTTTTAACCTTGGCAATCTTTTCAGCATACATTGATTGAGATAAAGTATCAAGTTGATCAATTGGTATGTTAAGAATATTTGCATCTATACGTTCGGCAATCTTTTCTTCTGACATCTCCATAGTGATATACAATACATTCTTGCCTATCTCCATAGCTGCAGCTGCCATGTGACACATAAACAAAGACTTACCAACACCAGTACCAGCTAGTGCAATATTAAGAGACTTGTTAGGCAAGCCACCCTTGGTAATCTTATTAAACATTTCCAGATCAAATGGCACTTTTTCTTCTTCTGTATGATAGAAGTCAAACCGTTTTTGGAAATCTTCAATATAGTCATGACCGATTTGTGTATCGAAGGTGACACCCAGAGCCTTTGTGAGCAAGTCAGGTAGGGCGTTCTTTGATAAAGATGGGTGTTTACCATCAATAATTGTAATGGATTCCATAATTGCATTATGTACAGCCCTATCTTGGCACCACTTCTCAGTCTTATCAACTAACCATTCTTGGTCGATTTCTTCTTCTTTGAAGATTTCTGGTAGAATTTCTACTGCATGTCTATAGTGCTCATCTGAGAAACCATCTGCTTCATCTAGTTCAATCTTAAAAGATTCCAGAGTTGGCAGTTTGTTATACTTTGCAACAAACTTACCAACCTGTTTAAATAGATTTTTGTAGACACCTTCAAAGTATTCTGGTTGAACAAAAGGCAATACTTTACGCATATACTTTTCATCAACCAAAAGATTGCGAAGGATAACCTGTTCAATGTTCATTTACTTTCCCTTGTGATTAGTTCATCTTTTTCTATAGCGTTAAGCATTATTGAGTATAATATATCACCAGCGACTTCTTGTAAAGCACTATTTTCGCTATGAAGGTCCTCAATAGGGCTTTCAATTACACCAAAGTTAAATGACATCAGAGGATCTGTATCCGTGCCATCAACTTTGATTTCTCCATATGCAATAGAAGTTTCAATAAACTCACCTTTAAGAATACGGACTGCCCATGATTCATCTTTACCTGGGATTAATTCAAAATCTGTATTCTCACTCAACATCTAATTCTACCTCCGCTTTGTGACCAATAGTAAATTGGTGCTTGATGAACTCTTTAAATGTTGTCTCATCTAAAATACGTGACCAAAACTCTGGTTGAAGTGTATCTGCCATACGTGATTTCTTAGTAAGAATTTCACCAGTTGCTGGATTAACACCTTCATACCAACCATTACTTGGCTTCTGAGCAAAGCCACCAGCAAGAGCAACTTCTAGCAAACCAGAATATTGTTCTACGCCGCCTTCCCATGATACTGAGATAGGGATTTTTGATTTCTCTTTAACAGACCGAGACTTCTCAATATTAATAACAAAGTCATAACCAGTAACCTCTGTGCCAGTCTTATTCTGACGGCGACCAATAATCCAAATATCATTAGCTGAGTAATAGATGCCAGTACCACCAGATACAATAGCTTTAGGGAACAAGCCTTGCTCTAGGTAGATGTGGTTAACAGCAAGCATAGAAATATCTTTCATAGCCAGATATGGTGTACACATACGGAACAAACTCTTTAGCTGTTTAGCACGAGACATATCTGCAACAGACTTCTCATTAATAGCATCATCCATTTCTTTCTTAGATGCTAGGTTGCCAATTGAATCTATAACAACAATTACTTTATCTTTCTTATTAATACCTTCAAGTTGAGAGATAAGATCAAACTTTAATTCTTCTACATTGGTAATAGGTGTATGCAGTACACGTGAGGTATCAATACCAAATTGTTGGAAGTATGCTTGAGGTGAACCAAACTCTGAATCGTAGAATAGCATCACTGCATCTTTATGTGCTTCAAGATAAGCACCAGCCATAAGTAAAGCAAATGATGTCTTAAAGTGTTTGGATGGGCCAGCTAATACTGTAAGCCCAGGAGCCAAGCCACCGTCCATTGAGCCAGATAAGGCTACGTTAACCATGGGAACCGAAGTCGGTACCATTTCTTTACTATTGAAGAAACTTGATTCTGATAGCACCTCAGTGTTTTTCAGTTTACTATTCTTCTTGAGTTTGTCCATTATACTCATGTAGATTTCTTTCCTTTATTTTCACATACGCGAGTCCTCAAGTCTGTACTTGAGAACCGATGATTTCTGCTGTTAAAGTATAAACCAATGCCGAGTTGTCGACATATATCTTTACCAGTAAAATCTTTTTCTTTATATTCGTCACCAAGGATGCGAACATCAATTGGATACATTTGCAATATATCTAGTAAGTCCTGTTCAGACGCATACACAATAATCTCATCAACATATCTAACAGCTGCAAGTTGTGTATATCTTTCAACAACAGTTTGAATTGGTGCATTCTTTTCTTTTCTATCCGCAGAAGGATCGATCTGCAAACAACAGATTAGATAATCACATTGAGATTTAGCCTCACGGAGCATAGCAATATGCCCTGCGTGAAGTAAATCAAATGTAGATGCTGTGATACCAGTTTTCTTACCAGCCATCTGGGAATGCCCACAAATAATATTGATGCATTAGATTTTCTCCACCAACAGTAATCCGTTGGTGTAGTTCTTTCATAGAGATGCCGTGATATTCACAAGCACCTTGCATTAGACGATCTGCTGCCGGCTTAGTTGACATTATAATAATCCTTATACCAACTTACAAAGTTTTCTACACCAACATTAATGGGTGTAGTTGGTTTATATCCAAGTGCTTGCAGTTTAGTAGTATCAGACCAAGTGGCATGGGTATCTGCAGGATGCATAGGCACTAACTCACGGATAGCTTCACGACCAAGATTGGTTTCAATATGATCTACAAAATCAACAAGCTTGACTTGTTCACCATAACCAATATTAAAAATGGTATCATATTTGTCACCATTACGTTTTTGAGTATCGTCAAGAACAATCTTAATGCCTTGTACAATATCATCAACATATGTAAAGTCACGGATCATATCACCATGATTAAATAGTTTAATAGGCTCACCAGCCACAATATTCTTAGTAAAGTCAAATAGTGCCATATCAGGGCGACCCCATGGACCATAAACAGTAAAGAAGCGAAGACCAACTGTCTTGGTAATTGAACTAGACATAAACTGTGACTCGTTAGTAAACTTAGTAAAGCCATATGGGTTTAATTGATAACCACATTTCTCGTCTTCTTTCCATGGTAGTTCATTACCAGCCATAGTACATGATGTGGAAGCATAGACAACTTGATCAACACCAGCGGCATTACAAGCTTCGATTAGATTTTGAGTACCAGTCACATTATTATCAATGTATGTTTGTGGTTCTTCTAACGAGTGTCGTACACCGGCATATGCTGCAAGATGCATTACAATATCTGGTTTATGTCGTTTCATAAATTCAGTAAGACCAGTTAAGTCTTTTAGATCAACATACGATACTTCAATACTACGTTCACGCAAATTCTTTGATCGAGCATTTTTTAGACTAACATCATAGTAGTGGTTAAAGTTATCAAAGCCAGACACCGTGTGTCCGTCATCTTGTAGAGATTGTGCTAGGTGATAACCAATAAACCCAGCGCAACCAGTAATCATTACATGTGCCATTTAATTCTCCTTATATGGTGTATTATAGCATACCATTTAAGATATGTAAACAACATTCTGTTCTTTTTCTCTATCATCTAATTCATATTGAGAACGTACTTTATTGTTCTCTGCAATGACTAGCTTTAGAATAGAGAGATGATCCATTCCAGCAAACGATGATAAAGCATTTGTGTCTTTGGGGAAACAAGCACCACCAAAACCACTGCGACCATCAGGACCAGGAACCTGAGTATGACTGTGACTAATCCTGGGATCAGTGCCAACAGCAGTAATAATATTATCGTAATCGGCGCCATGACTATCAATTAACTCCTTATATTGATTAAACCACATAACTTTAGTGGCTAGAAAACTATTAATACCATACTTTACAAAAGCGGCATCTTGTGCAGCCATCTTATAGACAGGGGCTGGCTTACAACGGCTAAACTTATTATACAAATTCTCAAGTGTGTCGACAGACTTAGCTTCACCACCAAATATATGCATAGGTGGGTTTACAAAATCTTCAAGAGCATTACGCTCAGTTAGAAATTCTGGATTGTAAATCACTCGGCTATTCTTAGTGCTTAGTTCTTTTACAATACTAGGGATAACTGTTGACTTAATTACAATCAAACCAGCAGTTTTCTCAATAAGTTTATTTGTGACATCAACAACAATGGAGGCATCTATCTGACCATCAGCACCAAACGGTGTGGGAACACAGACAAACGACACATCGACATCAGTCATATCGTCAACAGAATTATTATAGAGAAATGGATCAATCAACTGGATCTTATTCTTTTTAGTATTAAAGCCATATTCGCATGCCTTACCGACATAGCCATGACCAACGATAGCAATCTTTTTCATATTTTACCTTTCTTAGTACGCACTGTATATAGCGCATTAAACTTTCTGAGTACAGAACATAAGGTCAATACCCTCTGCCTCTGCTTCTGCTGTTAAGTGAGTTTCTACCTGATGATTACGAGGTAGATCAATAGATACAGTGCCATTAGTTACTGGGCAAAAGTATTCTGAGTGTACACGTGGTACTGAGATACCATAAACATCAACACGAGTTTCATATGTGAAATCTTCTTTTAGATGAGTAATGATCTTACGATTGGTTGCTTCGCCTTTAGGATCGACACCATATGTACCGATACGTCCAGCCCAACCATTTGTTGATCCAGCTTTACCAATCTTGACCAAGCTGTCGTTAACATACATACCATATACAATATCACCCATTGCTTTATAGTCACGTGTTTCCATACCATCAGCTTTAGTAAAAACCAATTTCTCAAATGTGCGAGAAGGTTTATCGTTACTGATGTTTGTGGTGTGCTCAGCAATTGTAAAGTAACCAAGGTAAGTACCAGCTTTTTTAATTGCAATCTCAATAGAAGGCTTTCTCATAATATAAATCTCCAAGTTTGTAAACATTATAGCATAAAGAGAGGGCTTTGTAAACCCTCTCACTTGAATTATATAAATTCTGCTAATTTCATTGAGAAAGGAATCTTAGTTTCTAACCAAGCAATTGCTTGCGTAGGAGTATCGAATTCCTTTTCATCAGATGTGAAGCCATCTTTAACTTCGATTAACCAATCTCCGTTAACACAACCATTAGGTTTAGCTTTAACATTCTTAAAACCAAATTCTGCAACAGCATCTTCATATGATAGACCTGTTTGCTTCCACTTAGGATCTTCATAAGAAGCAACCCAACCAATACATGCTACTTGCTCTAAGTAACAAGGTGAAATTGAGTTAGTAGCTTTATAGAAGTTATCGAATTTAGTAGTTGAAAATTCCATGTTTGATGAAAATACGTTTGAGTTTGACATAATATAGTTCCTTAGTTATTGTTTCTATAACTCTTATACCATATCCAAACACAGATGTAAAGTGTTTTCTTTACTTTTTTTAACTTTTTTTGTATTTAATGCGATATTGTAACATATTTGATACACTTATGCGTGCCCTACATTCTCCCGTTTAATATCGTTGTGATTAAACTCTGCCCAATACAACTCAAATGCAACACCATCCTCTAAGCATTCAAACTGATGATATACACCAGGCTTTACTTTTGTGTAGTCACCAGGATCAAGAATAGTTTCATCAACCAAATCATAATCATTCTGCCATACACGAATAAGCATACGACCAGATTCGACATAAAAACCATTCCATTTAAACTCGTGGAGATGCTTAGAACAAACTCCACCTTTATTCATTTCAATACGATGGAATTCTAAAGCACCATTAGCTTCTACAAGCTCCGTATTGCCCCATACTTTTCCAGCTATCATAATTTTATCCCCACCATCCTAATTTAACTGTGTTGTGTATAATAATTGCAAAGCAAGTAAGAATATGAATAATCCACCAGAATGTTCTGATAGCTGCCACTGCATTTGCTTGTGCATCTGTCTCACCTACTTTTTCGCCAAGGCTCTTAGCCCAAATTCTCCATGCCGTTTTTAGCATTCCATTTCTCCGCATCTTCTGGTGTATTAATTTCAATACCATTAAACTCGCAAGGGAAAACACCTATATCCCAGCCACCTTTTAACCAACGTAGTTGTTCTAGTCCTTCTAATCTTTCTTCACGTGTACTAAACAAGCTAGGATACATTTCTAGTGCATTACGTTTGTATCCATATATCCCTAAATGCCAATCTCCATATCCAACTATACCTCTACCAAACCATAAGCATTTATCTGCTGATCTCACTAACTTAACTGTATTAGGATCATTCTGTTCTTTCTCTGGCATCATAGCACACATGGTAGTTACTGAATAGTGTTGCAAATGCCATTTAGTTTTTTCAATCATCTCTAACGTCACATCAGGCATATCACCTTGAACATTAATAAACTGATTGTACTTATCAAATAGAGATGATTTTATAGCTCCTGCACACCTCTCAGTACCATTAGCATATTCTGTCTCATCACACCACACTTCAGCTCCTACTGATGCAGCTGCTGAACCGATAAGTCTGTTATCTGTTAATACATATACAGGTAGTTTAGACTTTTTACATGCTTTAACAACTCGACATATCATAGGTCCGTCACCTAGGTTAGTGAGAGACTTGCCTGGAAATCTTGCTGAATTATATCTAGCCGGTATAAGAATGGCTGTAGATGCCATCGATAATCTCCTCAAAGTCTTCTATATGCAACATACTAGGACCATCACTTGGTGCGGTTTCTGGATCTGCGTGAACCTCTAAGAAGAAATTATTAATGCCCATAGCAGAAGCAGCACGAGTAAGCCCTGGCACATACTCACGATTACCATCAGAACCTTCGCCGAGTAAGCTAGGCTTTTGTGTTGAGTGAGTCCCGTCAAATAGTATCGGTACGCCCAAGTTATCAACCATGTACAGCATGCCAGTAAAATCGACAACCAAATTATTATAACCAAAACTTGTACCTCTTTCTGTTATCCAAACTTCTTTTGCATCTTCAGTCTTACTTAGCACACCATTCATATCCCATGGTGCCATAAACTGACCTTTTTTAATATTTACAATTTTATCTGTAGCACAGGCAGCTTGAATAAGATCAGTCTGTCTACAAAGTAAGGCTGGGATCTGCAAGACATCAACAGCATCTTCATACATATAAATGATAGTATCCAAATCAAATACACTATGAACATCTGTAACTGTTTTTATATCCATGGTTTCCTTCATTGCTCTGAAGTCAAACATAGTTGCCTCCAGACCTACACCACGTTCGCCATTTACACTAGACCTATTTGCTTTATCATAACTTGCTTTAAAGTAGTATTCATAGCCATAGCTTTCGCATACACGTTTACATTCTTGTGCAATCTGTGCAGACTGGGCTAAACTTTCATGCTGACAAGGACCTGCAATAATTCTCATCGACTAGCCCTACGTGCCCTTCTCATTTTTGAATACAATCTTTCGGTCTTCTCTTCAATAATAGTCTTTAATTTTTTACGACGGATACGTGCTTTTTGAGATTTAGCAATTCTTTGTGCTTTCATTATAGTGTTCCATTTCTGTAAATATACTCAAGGGCCCTATCGGCTTCAGTCTCCAATGGGCGGTTCTCATACCAGTTACCATTCTCTACATCAAACTGTTTACATAATTCAGCAATCTGTGCTGATGATATAGGATAGCCTCTGTATGTTGCGTTGCCTGCTATCTTAACCATAATAGCATACATCTTAGAATACCAACCAGTGTCTGATATGGTTAGATATTCACCAGCCAAATCTTTTGGCCAGAACGGACAGTCACGATAACCAGACCATTTATAATCGTGATTGTTTAATTTATTCTTTTTATATAATAAGACTTGTTCTTTTAACTCGTCTGGCAATCTATCTAAAAAGGAAGTGGAATGTTGCCTAGAGTCATAGGGATGGGCAGCCATAAGGGCATCAATATCAAGGCAATCGCCATTATTACTAAAGAAAAAGTTGTTAGCACCAGCATAATCTGCAGGGATATAATACATCCTTGATAGGTCTTTAGTCTGCGAATCTCCAATTTCACCAAGCTCTTTGTTAAGGGCGTGCCAGAAACCTCTGATATTTTCTGCGACAATCTTTCTGCCAAGGTCAAAGACAAGTCTGAACTTCGGTAAATCGTCCGTGCTGCTAGCAGTGCTATAACAAATAAAATTATACTTACCAAAACGAGAACGTAATACATTTTCTAAATTCCCCTCGAAGACATAATCATCAACATCAACAGCAGCCCAATTTGCCCAATGTAATACATTTTTGTTGGCTCTTGTAGTACCATCCGTATATACAGCCGGTGAAATAAGCTCAGCATCTTTCTTACCTTTCTTAGGTGCTTGGGATAACTTGAACAAAAAATCCTTGAACTGATCCCAGGTTTGAATTTCAATTTGACGATGTGTCTTGTTGTCAAACTGGCTTTTAAATATCGTCAGTTGATACATTTGCTTTCTCCGTAGTGTCTTCATCCATCCAACGCAATAGGGTGGCATCATTCTCGCCACGAGCTGGATAATAGACACCACGGGATCGAATAGAAATACTAGGCTGTTCAATCAGTTGACGAAATTTAATAAAGTCTTGCTCTGTTCTAAATGCAATGTTCATAGAACCATAGATGTCTAGGTCCGGTTGGTCAAACGCTGGCATATCTTCCCAGTGTTGTACGTTCCATTCTTCTTCTGTACCATCTAGTACAAATAAACTTGATGCTGTTGATTTAGCCATAATATCTATCCTCTGTATTTCCAAATGTTTCTTTATGTTTGATATGTTGATCTTTAGTAAGTCTGACCATTTCCATACCCATCTCGTTGACTCCAGCTTTCTTTTCATAGTCATCTCTAAATATAAGTTTATTCTTAGAAAAGCCAGAATAATCTACATGATGATGCCAACGATTGTAGCGCCAAACAACTTCTGTAATATCCGGATGTTGTTCTTTAAGTGCTTCTGCAAAGGTACGGCGATTATCACCATCAATATAAACATTGTCTGTATTGCCGCCACCCATAACTAGGGTAGTCATCTTACCACAAACAAATGCATTAAAAAGAATAGAGCAATGATCATCTTTTAGAATACGCAGACTTAAATCTGTGTCTTCATTATATTTACCACGCCATCGGTGCGGTAGATCATTACGCAGTAGAATACAAGAATAAACCCTAGTATTAAGTGTATAAGGTCTTTTCTTTTGAGATGCTGGCACAAAGTATTGATAATTCATACCAGACATTGCAACATTAGTAAAGCGATCAGTAAACTCTTCGCAAGCACGGATCACATTACCATTAGTTACAATAGTTTTCTTATTCTGGTGTACACGATAGAAGTGACGAATGTTATCATCCATAATCCAGTGACGTTTAGCACCAGTTGAGATAGCATGCTGCCATACAAAATTTCTTGCTGGTATACTACCACCAACTCGCCCTGCAGCATCACCAAGAGCTAGTTCAGGATCCTCTCGGAATCCATCAGGCAATGTAAGAATTTTGCTAGGGTGTATGTTTTCTGCATAAGCATCATACTCATCTTTTTCGATAACAATATGATACGGCACATTTAATTCGTCCAATGTCTTAGAGGTAAGGCGAGAGTCTGCCCTACCTTTAGAGATAATATAGATTGGATATTTTGGTTGGCTGTAGTTAGTCATGTGTACTCCATAATATATAAAACCATTATAACATATTTAGCGCCTATTGTAAATCACTTTCTTTCACAAAAACGCCATCAATCATTTTACCCTTACGGTCTTTGATATCATCATATGCTACTTGTAGGCATTCATCCATAGATAACTCATTACGAGCCATAATGTTAATTAGAACCACCATCATATCACCAATATCATCACGGATATCCTTACCCTTACAGATGCTATCTGATAGTTCACCAGCCTCTTGTATAAGTTTAAGGTACTGATCTTTATCAGTAGAACCCTCAATTAGGTTGCGGTCGTGATGCCATTGCTCAATTAATTCGACAAGATTTTCCAAGTGTGTCTCCAATCATCTACTTGATTTACATTTTTAAATTCTAGTGCTGCAGCAAGATCATAATCATTGCCACCTTCCATAGTCTTATCACCAAAAAATGTGATAGGACCTTTTAACCATTTAAGGATCTGTGCTTTACCTTTACCCACTGGAGTGATGTCAAGACCAGTTTCTCCAGCTACAGTAGCTCGCACTTCCTTACCAAACATTTTATTAAACTCCGTTGCAATATTAGAGCGCTCTTCAAATATTTCATCAAACCAAATATAATCTTGTCTTTGATATGGACCAGCATTTCTACCTACAACACTGAAGTTGCATAATCCAGGTCTATGATCAAAGTGCTGCCCTGTTCTTATTCCGTATTGAGATGAATGCAACTTATCTAATAAGAAAAGATTTTGTTTATGAGATAATACCCATTCGTCTTTATGAATTTCTCTATTCTGTTCAAAGATATGATTACCTGAACATTGGAATACTTTCATACAAGAATCATAAACACTTGCAGGTACTTGTTCCCTAGTTTTTACACGATCACTACCAGTCACCAGATAGCAAGCATTATGAGTTGTAAAGTGCTCCATCCAATTTGCAAACTCTTTATCCATTTCTCCACGGCTAGGCGTTAGAGTTCCGTCAACATCAAATACATAGTTCATACAAAAAAGTCCTCCAAAGTCATTTGATCCTCTGCTGACCAACCAATAGCTTCCAGAATTGGTGTAATTGGGTCGATAAATGTTTTCTGAAATTGTTTATCATAGTCAACATATTTATGTAGGGTTGTCTCTTCAGGTAGATAATCAGGGAATGCAATTACATTCTCTTTAATAGGGTTAGGCAATTTTAGATAACAGAATTTAATCTTTTCTCCATTCTGAACTAAGCCATATCTTTTATCAAGAGATAATCCTTTAATCGTATGATTATATAGCAAGCAACCACGAACATGAATTGGTGTGCCTTTTTTGTATATCTTCTGATTGTCATGCCAGTTAGTAATATTAGACACACCACGTGGAAAGGATACTTGCTCAACTGGTAAAGTTTTAAAGTGATTGCGGAAGTCTTCGATATACTTCTGCACCTTACGTTCGTCACCATCAATAATAATATAGAATATTTCTTTAAACTTATCTCTTACAACCATAGGGGTGGATGACTTAATAGCCTCAATACCCATGATCTTGAGTTTAGGCTCGTCATACTGCACACCCTCTGAGTTATGTACGTTTAAGATGTATCTTTTCTTAGCAGTCCATATACCACGATCAGCAATCACTTCTCGCTCCATTACCATACGATTATCAAAGCAATTCATCTTAGTAAACAAATCAGCATATGATTTCTCTAGGACAGACTCAAAGTGTTGTGCACATATCTTATCCAGAGCCTTGACTGGATCTGTAGGTTTAAGTTGATCTACAATAGGTGCCATATTAATATAAAGTGAATCTGTATCGATTGCAATCACATAATCTTTATCATCAGATTTAAGTATCTTGTTCATCTCTTGGTTGATTGCTTTCTCAGCCCACAAGATAGACAACTGGCCAGATAGTGTGATACCCTCAGCCATTCTCATATCAAAGTATCTAAAGTGTTTATTGCCTAATGCACCATAAAGAGAATTGAGTAGGATCTTGACAGACATCTGTCTATTCTCAAGTTGGTTAATCTTTTTCTCAAGCTCATAAGTAGGTGCCTTTTCATAGGCTTGCTTTGTCTTGAGCATTTCTTTCTTAACAGCCTTACGCTCATTACCATAGTCAATAATAATCTTAGGCAATACACCTTGTTTAGACTTGGAGAACCTAGCACCGTTGGCGGCTACACAATGTTCATCATCAGTAGCTGGTCCATGTAGATAATGTTCGACACCCTGAGTTGTTAAACCTGGCATAAGTGTCTCTGGTGACATATTATATTGGACAATAAGATTTGGATACAGTGAGTTTAAGTCAAAAGAAACCACCCACTCGTGGAAACCAATATCTGGATCTTTAACATAACCACCAGGATAAGGTTGTTTAATATTCTGGTTAGATGGCGGAATGATAATGTTGCTCTGAGCCAACTCTCGACAGATGATTGAATCCCATATCGCAGTAGTACCAAAGGTATCTGATAAGTTAACACCACCTTTATATTGCATAGTCATACAGAGTTCGATCAAACCCATCTTATCATCGATACGTTGTACTAGCTGAACATCTTTAATATTATAGTCAATAAACTTCTGGTGATCACGTTCGTACAAAGTAAACAGATTACCAAATTCTTCATATGATAATTTCTTCTCGCCGAGTACAGTATTGGCAACATGGTCTAGTTTATATGATTCTTGTGTGCCATATGCATAACCAAACTTCTTAAACAATTCAATATAATCAGCTTGCTGGATACCAACAATTTCAAAGCCTTGCTGAGGTCTACCCATGACGGTGACATTTCTCTCGTTCACTAAATTCCATGGGCTTAGTCTTTTTACTGCCTCGGCACTACCTACTCTCGCAATGCGATTCACCAGATACGGAACGTCAAAGAAACGTATATTCCAACCAGTAATAATGTCTGGACAATTCTTATGCCAATAGCCTAGAAACTTAGCCAGTAACTCTTCCTCTGACGAACAGCGGTGGTATTGGATAAGATCATCACCCATATCAAGTTCAGTTTTCTCAAAGTCGTACTCATCAAGACCCCACACTTGGTAGACACCAGATAGACTTGACTTGAGAGCAATAGAGATTACAGGATATGCAGCTTCCTCTGGGCGAGGGAAGCCTTCATCAGAAGCAACCTCAATATCAAAGTTAACCACATTAACGTGGCTAGGATTAAACTTGATGTTGTCTGGAAATCTTTCTTCTATGAATTGTTGTACATAGTTAGTATTACCATAGATTTTAAATCCTGGCACTTCTTTGTACATATCAATAAATTCTTTTGCCTCTGACATCTTGCCAAACTTCATGGCTTTAAGAGGTGATCCATCAAGACCAGTATATTTTGTGTCAGATTCCTTAGAAGGCAAATATAATGTTGGTTCGTATTTAATACGTTTACTTATTGCATGACCAGTGTCATTATATCCACGATAAAGTAAAGAGTTGCCGTAACGATTAACAGAAGTGTAGAATGACAATGAGTATCTCCATAATATATGTTGGTATTATATACCAAAAAAGGGGATCTGTAAACCCCCTTTTTTAATCTTTTATTTTTATTCACAAGTCTTTATTATCAGTCAGCATTAGATACTTTGCTTCTTCATGGTAACCCATTCTATGAAGCTCAGATGCTGCTCTTGCTTTTCCTAGTGATAGAAAGAAGCTATTAAATCCACTAAAGAGTCCACCTACCGGTGCGAAGGCATATTTCATTACTGCTTCAGTCATTAGAAACGTCTCCTTATATCGTCATGCTTATGATGAGCGACATTCCAGATGTCTCCACGACATAGACCAATATCAGTTAAGTCTGCATCAGATAGTTTATTCAACTCTCTAATAGTCTGCTTAGCTTCTGAAATTTCCTTGCGTGATGTTCGTATGTCTTTAAATAAATCAAACAGACCGCTAATTGCTTTCTGTAAGAAGTTGGCTTGTGTTAGTATTAGTTGGTTCATTTTGTGATTCCTCGTTTTGACCAATATTGATTTTACGAGGACGCTGATCTTCTGGAATGACATATTTCAGTTCTACTGCTAGAATGCCATCTTGAATATCTGCTCCGTGAACTTCTACGTTCTCAGACAGTCGAAAGGTTCGCTTAAACTTCTTAGTGGAAATTCCACGGTGAATGTAATCACGACCTTGCTTTTTATGCTCACCTGTTACAGTAAGCGTTCGCTGGTGATATTCGACTTCAATACCTTCTTTACTAAATCCAGCAACAGCAATCTCAATGAGGTAATCTTCCTCACTAGTTTTGATGATATTATGTGGGGGATAGTGATCTTGTGCATGCTTTGTTGTCCATTCTAATTCGTTGAATAGATGATCAAAGCCCACAAAGGCGGAAGAGGGGAATAGTGTTTTCATGCCTGTCATATTTTTTCTCCTTTTAACAGCAAGAATGATTCGTAGCCCTTACGGCACTACAATAGTATTTATAAACTACAGCTATTCATTTTCAGAATAGCAGCTAGTCTATTTGTTTCCGATATTATATTTCGGACATAGTTCCCATTTATCTTTATCTTTAAATGGGATAATTTTAATCTGTCTGAGAGGTGCAACTGGTTTTGGATTTTGTTCGCCTTGTATACTTACAAGACCCCAATCCGACATAAGTGTCGCAATTGTATTTCTTCTACCAATATCATTCTCTTCCAGATTACTCTTTTTGCCATCAAGCAAAAATAGTTCTTTAAAGTGCACTATAAAATATCTACCTTGTTTATGTAGAATATGGCACGATTGGAATAATTTGTTATCTTTACGACTAGCAACACCAATACGTGTTAATGTTTCTCTAATCTTTAAAAAGTCATCTGGCTCGTTGAGGACAATCTCAAGCATATCACTTGGAGTCCACTCAACTATATTATTTTCTTTTTCCACCTTTACTCACCTTTGTTTTTATAATTTTTATTTGTTCAGGTGATAATAGTGTCAAAGCTTGCCTAGCTTTCTCATTACTGTATCCATAATACACTTTGACAGCATCAATATCACTTTCAGGTTGAGCCTTAGCCCATTTAGAAAAGCGTTTCCGCTTTCTAGTGATATTTATAAGAAAGTCAAATTGTAGACGATTGTCTAGGTGGTGATACCTATTCATCTCATTAGCAAAAGCAACTGTATCTGGAAAGTAAGATAAGCCACGATTGACCATAAATGGTGCATAACCTTTCTCAGCTTGATCATCCATCATGATGTCTTGCTTAGTAAAGTTAATAGAGTTTAGATAATCAAAAGGGCTAACGGACATCTTCAATACCTCCGTCCATACCTGGCCACATTACACGCTCCATTCTTTCTAAGAGAACTGCTTCAGTGACATCTGTTGACGCACCTTTTTGTACATCAGTATCTCTATAATATAACTGAGGGTAAGTTTTATGACCATCTGGTAAAGGATGGTTGTTTAGTATTACATATTCTATATTCCACATATCAAGTTTTTCTTGTAGCATGTGGCAATATACACATCTATCTTTAGTAAATAAAGTCAATCTATCCATAATCTATCCTAACGCTAATGCTAGTGTCTGTAGTCTCATCACATCCATAACAATATCATGCTGTGGATCATGTGCGACAAACACAGATTCCAAACCTTCTGGTATAAATCCATTTCTTAGATCAATACCCCAAGACATACCTTCGATCATTGATCTAGTATCACGAACAACCCAATGTGGCCAAGGTACGATTTGCTTACACTGTTCGGCAATATAATCTATAATAATAGGATCAAATGTATTACCACGAGTATAAACTTTATCTAACTTTTTCTTTGTATGGGTATTGATAAATGGTATTGCTTGATCAATATCTACATCAAGCTCAGTTGGCTTTAGTTGCCTTTGAGCATCTTTAGATTGTTCTCCCCACCATTTTAACGTATCCTGATTGATTTGTCTACCATATTTTTTAACTTGACTTTCAACATCAAATTTAATATATCGTGAGCTTTCTAACAATTCAGTATAAGAATATTGCTCTTTAGGATTAAATCTGCTTTCTTCAAACTCAAGTACAGCCATTGAAAGCAGTACACCATTTACTCTATCTACAGATAAGGTTTCAAAGTCAAAGATTATAGCCATTATACAAACTCCACATTAGCCATGATCTCAGTCATACAAGCAACTACATTTAGTTCATGATCTGCAACAAAGGCATTCTTATATTGATAGTCGGCTAATATAAGAACAAGTTGTGGTATAGATTGTGGTTGAACTAATCCATTCATACCATCATATACACCACGGAAGATTGAAGATGCATCAACATCAATATTATTAACTACCCAAGACCGCATCTTTTTGAAGTCTTTATCTTTAAGGAGTTTAATTAGATTAACATACTGATCGCCAGTAGAAACCATCCTAGCGCCAGGAATAAGAATGCCGCTAATTGAAAACCTTTGTAGTTCGTTGAGAATACGGCGCCAATCAGGGGCATGAGCCAAGATAATTTCAGCAAGTTTAGGTTCTTCATATTCAATCCCTTCTGTTTCTAATACAAACTTAGCCCGTGCCATAAACTGTGCGGCAAGACCAGCCATATCTTTCTTAGATGTATTAAATTCATATACACCACAACGAGAATGCAGTGGCTCAATGATACGATTTTTAAAGTTACAAGTTAAGATGAACCTACAATTGTTTGCAAATTCTTCTATAAAGCCACGTAGGGCTGGTTGTGTACTTTGTGGATTAAGATAATCAGCCTCGTCAAGAATAACTACTTTATAGCCACCTTGCAGAGATACTGTAGAAGCAAACTGTTTAATCTTACCACGTAGTGTATCAATGTTACCTTCTTCGGATCCATTGATCATAATATAGTCAAGCTCTAGTTCATTACATAGAGCCTTAGCAACAGTTGTCTTACCTAGACCAGCAGTACCACATAACAACATGTTAGGTAAATCACCAGTATTCACCAATTGCTGAAATGTTTCTTTTAGGTCTTTTGGTAAGACACTGTCACTAATTTTTTGTGGCCGATATTTTTCGGTCCATAGGAAGTCAGTCATTTACAATCTCCATATTCAAGAATTTCATTATATAATATTTTGGACAAATTGTAAAGTTTATTATGACTTATTGGCCTCATATGCTTCAGATGTAGAGATAGCTTGAATACACTGGTCTCTGAGGGTGCCAATTGTGGATAATTCTTCACCACGAAAGCCACCACGTTGTACGACTGCATCAATTACAGCAACCGTGCTACGACTAATCTGTGCCATTAAAGCATAGCTTGCATCGTGTTCATTATTTTCTTTTTTAGACATCAATTAAACTCCGTATGTAGATGTTTTTTCAAAGGCGATCCAATAAGAAATACCATATTCCGTATTAGTCCATTTAGAGATAAGTTTAGAGGAGATTTCAACATTATAATCTCCAGCGATTACTTTTAGATTTGAGATATTTAGAATAAAGTTAAAATCTACTCCATCATCAAATTCTCCAGCAACGTCAATAGAATAAGCATTAGATGTATTATTCTTACTATCAACAACAGAGATACTTAGTACACCATCTTTGCCGGTGATTGATACCTCATTGTGACCTAGTGCTGTTGAAGCACGTTTAATTCTACCAAGTGTATCTGCATCTAGTATAAAAGATACATCTGCATTTGGCATATTTACATTCTTGCCTGGCTTTGTTAGCATGTCAGGATCAGAGAAGAAATATTTTACTTTACTGCGACCAGAGGAATCTCCGACAGTCACATAGTCTTGTTGAAATACTAGGTTAGGTGTATCCACCAAACTTAGAACCCCAAGAAATTCATTTAGATCATAGATACCAAATGATTGTGGAAAATCTTCCACGATAGAAGCGGTAGACATAACATTCTTTGCCTCCGAGATAGTTTTAACAGTATTGCCTTTTTCTATCACAATGTTGGAATTGATACCAGCAAAGTTTTTAAGAATAGAAAGAGTGTTTTCAGATAATTCCATAATATACTCCAGTTGAATTAATATGACCATTATATAACATATTGATCATGTTGTAAACCATTTTATTTAATTTTACTAAAGTTTTTTTCTTTAGTAAATTCAATCTTGCCTTCAAACTTATCATCTAAGATTTCTCCTTTATGTGATATAACAAAGACATTAGCATCATCACCAAGCGAGTAGATGATTTTCATTAAGTTACCAACACCTTCATGATCCAATGAACTGTCAAAGGTCTCATCAAGTATTAGTAAATTGGTTGCCACCGAGTTCTTCATCTTAGCAATTTGTCGCCAAGTAAAGAGTAGTGCCAAGTCAATACGTTGCTTCTCACCCTCAGAGAACGAGTCGTATGAGAAGTTGTCACGATGTCTTGAGCGGATAGTCTCTTGGAAACTCTCATCAAGATTAAAGTGGACAAAAAAGTCTAGGATTTGTAGGTACTGATTAGTAAGTTTATTAATGACTGGCAAGTATTCTTTGACAATCTTAGTTTTAATACCAGTATCTTTTAGCATCTCTGCCATAGCCAAGTTGTAAGATAGTTCTTCATTCTTGACAAGTTTAGTCTCAGTTAGATCATTACGGCTTTCTACAAGTGTCTCCAGTGATTTCTTTTCTACACTTAGATCACCATCAGTACCTTGTATCTTTTGGATAGCTTCGTTAGAGGCTGTAATGACACCTTGCAGCCTAGTAATTTCTCTATTATTACCACTAATAGTTGTAGTACGATCTCTAATCTCGTCCGTGATAGTATTAAACTTTGTAATATCTTGCTCAACCTTAGTAGATTGATCAGAGACATCGTTTAAGGCATTCTGTAGTTCTGTTGCTTTTTCTTTACCTACAGATAGCTTTTCTGATCTAAGGTCTTCACTAATAGTTTGTGAGCATGTTGGACAGTCAGCATTCTCTTCATAGAATTTTGTTTCTTTAACAAGTACCTTAATCTTTTGATTAAACTCTGCCTTAAACTGTAATAGACTTTGTTTCTTATCATTACTTGCTTTAAGATTTTCTTTAAGACCATTTTGTCTTTCATCAATCTCATTTGACAATAAGGCATTTTCTTCTTGATGCTTTTCTATATCTGCAAGTGCTGCTTCTATTTCTATTACTCTAAGATCAACTTGATCATTACTTAGATTTTCTACATCACGTATATACTTACGTTGTATATCAATCTTTTCTTTTGTAAGCTCAATATCATATACAACATTCTTAATCAAGTCTTTAAGTGATGATGACTTTTCTTTTACAAGTGAATTCATCTTACTAAAGATGTTAATGTCCAGAAGATCCTCGATCACATCTCGCCTGTGTTGTGATGCCAGCTGCATGAAGGGAATGAAGGATGATGAGCCTAGTACCACAATCTGATGAAATGATTTATGATTCAACTTAATGATATTCTGCTCGAGGATCTTCTGGTACTCTTTGGAATGAGATGCTTGATTAATCATAACACCATCTTTCCAAATTTCAAAGATGTTAGGTTTAATGCCTCGTACAACTTTAAAGTGTGCTTTACCAATAGTAAATACAACTTCAACAACACTATCTTTCTTATTGATAGAATTTACTAATTGGCTTTTATTAATATTTCGGTGTGGTTTGCCAAATAGAGCAAATGATAGTGCATCAAGCATACTTGATTTACCAGCACCGTTATGACCAATAACCAGAGTTGATTTTGTCTTTGTATAGTCAATATCAACCCACTTGTTACCAGTCGATAAGAAGTTTTTATATTTTAATGTTCGGAATATGATCATGCAATCTCTGATGCCTGTGCTTCTGTTAACAAGTCACGCATCTTACCTTTCAGTCTATCTTTATCCAGTTCAGTATCAACACCATCAACATAACTATCAAGCAATTGTGTGGTATCTTCCACAGAGATTGCTTCATCATCAACAGCATCACCAAGAAACTCATTAAAGTTTTCTGCAATCTTTAATTCGTGAATTGGCCTATTCTGTATTCTATCAACAAACCGGTCAAAAGTAAATAGGTCTTCCTTATTAATTACAACTATTTTAACAAATTTATTTTCTACTTGAGTTAGATCATAATCCATGTAGTCACGTTTAGAGTCATCATATACAATCTTATGATATAAACCATGTGGATTACGAATAGGTTCTACTTTTCTTGTTTCCGTATCAAGTATATGAAAATACTTAGGGTCGTGAGCATCACTCCAATTCATCTCTATTTGAGAACCAAGGTAGTGAATATTATCTTGATTAGATTTAGTATGAAAATGTCCAGACATAACCATTTCAAATCTACTGAAAAGATTACGATCAAGACCATGATCACATTTAATACCTTTCATCATCTCATAACCAATGATATCAAAGTGTCCACCAATAAAGTCTGCTTTACAGTTGGCAAGAAAGTCAAGTGATTGTTTCTCATTCTCTGCACAGATCCATGGCACTAGACCCATCTTGAGAGAACCATATTCCATAACTTTAGGCTTGCTAATGATGTTTACTTCATTCATATAATGCCCTAGCAACTCTTTCAAGCTGTTTAGTTCATTAGTATTCTTATAGAAAGTGTCGTGGTTACCACAGATAATATCCATAGTAATGCCATGATCTCTTAACGGTTTAAGAAAGTGTTGACGATTACGGTTAAGAGCACGGAAGTTGATAAACTTCCTGTTATCGTAATAATCACCAAGATGAACGATATGCTGAATACCATGTTCCAAAAGATAAGGAAAAAATACATCGCTGTAAAATTTCTCCGCATTATCGAGAAATATGTCAGAGCTATTGCGGATACCACAATGAGTGTCATTTATGATTGCTACCTTCATTCAATAAATCCACTCAAATCTGAGTCTACTTTGACCTCTCGCTTCTTGCGCTTTTCTTTTTTAACCAACTCCTTGACAGCTATGTCAGTATCTTTAACTTTATCAATACGATCCTTTAGCTGGTCCACAAAGTTAGAAGCTACGATATGCTGAAACTCTCCAACATCACCAACATTCATAAAGGCTTCTACACCACTATTGGTTAGATACTTAAATTTAATATCTTGTTGCTTTTTCTCTTTAGCAATGCGTCTTAGAAACGCATACCAACTAATCTGTGTAAAGTAAGCAAATGCATTAGGCTTACCTGTACGAGTAGCTGCCTCAAGGTTATAGTTCTCAATAGCTTTGAGACAATTCTCAACCGCATCCATTACCATTTCTTCGCGATATGTATAGCGAATAAAGTTTGACTTGTGAGACAAGCCTTCAGCGATCTTTAGAAAACACTGAGCAATATAGTCTGGTACAATAGGTAGGTTAATTTCGTCTGCTTTTGCTTTTTGAACAACAGTAACATATTCAACTACTGCAGCAGAGAAGTCTGCATTATTAACATAGTGAATGGATTTTCTTTTTGTTCTTGCCATGATATAGTCCTTTCAATATTTCCATTATACTACATTTTAAAAAGGTTGTAAACAAGAAAATAATTAAAAATAATTCATTTTGGGGGTTTACAGATTGACGGATCTGTGTTATAATAAGCTAACAGCTTTTAGGGGTAGATGGTATACAACTAGTGCATTTTATCCTTTGGGAATTTTAAGACTTTTCCTAATACTTCATCGATACTATCCTCTGGTTCTAAATCAATAGGTCCTTCAGATGGCTCGTCTAATTGGTTTGCATTAAGAAAAAAGTCTACAGTCTCTTGCCAATTAGCTTCTGTCTCCATAGCTGGTTTGGCATCAGCAACAATATGATTAGCACTAAGAGTTTGAAAGAAATCATTCTGTACTTGTTGCAACATCCAAGGCCTCATAGTGCACATTCTGTAGGAATCTTTAACTATATATTGTATTTCTACAGCGTGTCTAACGACAATCAAATCAGTTTCTTCATCATTCCATTCAAGGATTTCACATATGATTTCTTCTCCAGTGGTTAGTTTAAACTGTCTTAAATAAGGTTGGCTCATGTTTTTAACTCGATTTCGTAAATTTTATAGTTAAAGGATTCTTTTGCATATATCTTAATGCGTTCGGCGCTGTGTACTAAAGTGTAATTCTTTCTTGCTTTCCAGTGTAGATCATCGGCAATATCATATAATGTGGTTGTTCTACCATCATCTGATTGTCTAAGCCCTCTGCCAATAGATTGCAACACTTTAATTTGGGATTTACTAGGAGAAGCAAAAACAATATTATGAAGATTACGAATATTGATACCGGTACTAAAGGTACCCAAGCTCGCAACAATAATAGAATTTTTCTGTTTCTCAACAATTTTTCTTATAGCCTCTCTATCTGAAGTTTCTGTCTCGCCGCTTACAAAAAATACTTTTCTTCTTTCGTGTGCGGCATTTCTAATTAAATCAAATAATACTTTACCATGCTTATCAACTAACTGAAATAAAACTAATGTATTACCTTCTTGATCTATTGCTAAATTCTTAATTAAATTATTTCTTGCATCATTAGTTACAATATAATCTATTTCATCATGGTATTGCTTTTTACCAAATGCTTTTCGTACTTCATCTGGATATTTTAAAAGCATCACCTTAATATCTAAAGCTGCAAGGGTCTCATCATCTTGTAACTTTTTTGTGGTGGTTACATTATATATCTTACCAAAAAGACCTTCTAATACGAGCTTGTGTGTTTGAGTACCATCTAAGGTACCAGTGGTGCCAAATCTATATGTTGCTTCCCTTGACTTATTCATAATTCCAGTCAGAGATTTAGATTTGAATCCATGAACCTCGTCTCCAAAGACTGTACCGAACTGCTCAAACCAAGCACCAGGCAATTTATAGACAGATTGCCATGTAGAGATAAACACACGTTGGCTCATATTCATCTTAGGTTTACCAGAATAAATTCTATGGCATTCAGTTTCAGTATTCCAACTATCGTCATACGCAGAGTAATCTTCAAAGTCAGCATACATTTGTTGCACTAGACTTGTTGTTGGTACAATAATCAATACCTTTTTCTGGGTTCTTTCTAATAGATACCTCATAAGCAAATAGATAATAAGAGATTTACCAGAACCAGTAGGGCTCAACAAGATAGCACGCTTTCTATGGATACCTTCTAGTACAGCCTCTAACTGATAGTCTCTGGGCTTAATTTTTTTACCACGTGACGATAGATTTAATTCTTCTACAAACTTTACAAACTCATCTATGTCAACATCAATAGTTGAACCAGGAATTCCATAGAATGCATCGTGATCAACTTCTACTGTATACTGTCTAGGTCCTGCAAACTCTTGCAGATACGGAAACAAACCTACTGGCAGTTCACAGCTTTGAGCATTAAATAATCTTACCTTACCATCCCATACCCTATTCTTATATGCAGGCATAAATTTATATCCAGGGACAAAGAAGCTGAAAAAATCAGACAACTCATTTGATATACCCATATCAGTACCAACATGTAGTACCGATTCATTCTTTTTCTTTACATAGATATTATCCACCGGCTTCGAACTGCCTCCATTTAATCATATTACCAACTGTCTGGTGTCTCCAGTTTAGATTGGTTACTATTTCAGTTAGTGTTTCAATAAGGGTTTTATAGTAAGTTAGTTTTTCTTCTGACTTCTGAATATCTATATCTGAATTATAATAATATTCCATCTCACCTTTTAACACTTTAAGCCCATTAAAAGGATCAAACTCCCAGCCTAGTTCGACAATTTCTTCTTGGCTCATCTTACCATTATAGTAAAGCCATTTTTTATGAAGTAAAGATTTTTGTGTGTGTTCAGCTTTCTTCATTTGCAGTTTAGCAATAGAAAGCAATTCTAAGTATTTTGCATGCAACTGTGGAGTGTTGCGGCTAGTCTCATCAAGATTATATTGTTCAATCTGACTATCTTTTTTCCACATCTCCAGAACGGATTCTAGGTTCATAATATATCTCCATCATAATCATAACTATCTATACAATATCAAAGTAAGTAAATGCAAATCCCAACGGCACATTAATATAAGCAACATCAGTCACATTAGAAGACATTTGTACACCACCAATATTTGTTGGTACGCAATCTCTGTAAATAAATTGTTTAGTGATATTATTATGACTGGATAGTAGGGTCAAAGTTATATCAGCAGTGCTAGGCACTTGTAGAGGTCTCTCAACGCCTCCTCGGACCTTATCTTCGACTAATCTTTTTAACCAGTTATGCATCTCAATATATGCATTCATATCTTCATCTAATAATACATCAAATGTAACTTCATCATAAACTAGCTTATCACCAGGCAAATGTACACTTGCTCTAGGATAACCTACTTCTGTCATTGGAACAGATACTGAAGGGTGCTGAACAGATTGCACAAAGAATTCAAGATTAGGATAATTAATCCTATCTATAGTAATCTTATAACCAGATGGTTGTAAAAAGTTTTGGTTCTTTGTTAGCTCAGCCATAATGCCTCCAATTTATAATAGTATTTATACAAAAAAAAGGGCCGTCCGAAGACAGCCCAGTTTAGGTAGGAGAGGTTGACCCTCTCCTGTTTATTAATTCTTATGTGTCTAAGATATTGTCAACACGGAAGATTCTGTAGTATTGGTTAGTCTTAGCTGTTGCAAGACCATCTGCAGGAGAAGCACCAACGAATGGGTTAGAAGCCATGCCGTAGCGAGTCTTAAAGCCGATTTTTGGTTGGAAGTTGTTTTCACCAACTGCACGCATCATTGTTAATGGTACATATGGACAGTAGAATACACCTGCGTCATATGGGTTAGTACCCTTATAACCTACAGTTACATAGTCTGTTGTTGCATATGGATCAATAAACACTTTTGTGCGTCCGTTAAGAACACCAGCAAACAAGTTGCCTGTATCATCAACATTTAGGTTAGCAGAAATCGCTGGTGTATAGTCCAACATTCCAGCTGCAGCAAGTGCAGTAGCAACATCAGATGAACACATGATTACGTTACCTTTACCTCTACGAGTTTCTTTCGCAATGGTGTTAGCTTCGCGCTCAATCTGTACCATCAAGCCTTTAAACTTCTCAACTGACCAACGGCCGTCTGCATCAGATGTTAGGTCGAATACGCCTTTTACTGTACAGTTGCTTGTTTGAGCACCGTTTTTAGCTTGTGAGTTGATTGTACGGATAACTTCACGGTTAATTTCCGCTAAGATTTCTGTAGACAAGATGTTAGCTAATTCTGATTCAGCATCCAAACCGTGGATTGCTTTCAAGTCTTGAGCTAGTTCTAGTGAGTACTCAGCTTTCAAAGCACGTGACTTAGCTGTCACAGTTGCTTTTTCAATTGAGAAGCCCATTTCGTTGAATGAGTTACCAGCTGCATCGCCAAGAGCTTCAGCAGAGTCTGTACCCATACCAGTACCAGTATGACCAGTTACACGATCAGAATCGAGTGTGTGTGGTGAGTTAGCATTGGTTACATCTAAACCAGATGGACCAGCAGCACCGTTTCCACCGGCAACTTGTGTACCAGAGAATGCTGTGTCTGCTTCGTTGAATAGAGCCTCTGTACCACCTTGTGATGTGTACTTTGACTTCATTGCGAAGATTAGTCCTGTTGGACCAGACATTGGCTGAACACCAGCTAAGTCATATGCTACCAAGTTTGGAGCTGCACGACGAACCAATGAGATCAAGATTGGATCCCAGTTATTGATGTTTCCGCCAGTTGAGTTTGTAGGAGCTGCTTCTGTGATCATACGCTCTTCGTTTAGAGCTTTTTCTGTATTCTCGAGCATAACAGCAGTTACTGCACGTTTGTGCTTGTCGCTAATGTTGCCAGCTGACTCTTCGTTCAGTACTGGGTTCCATTTTTCGACTAGATTGTCATAAGATTGCATCTTTTGGATTCCCTTTATTTAGATGTATTTCTGATTGCAGAAAGATATGTTTCCATCATTGCTGACACTTCAACACTAGCTTCGCCAGTATCTTCAGTTTCTTCTGCGATTGTGGATTCTACAGTTTTAGGCTTGAAGTGTGTTTCTTTAATAATAGCAACTTTGTCTGCAAATTTTGCCATAATTGCAGAATCTTGAAAAGATTTCAGCACAGTTTCATTATGTATTTGTGAGCTAAGATTTGAATTTTTAAAACCTTCGTCAATTGTTTTAAAAGCATTTAAAATTTCACTAGAAACGTTTAGGGCAAGGATAGCTGTTAATACCAAGTACATGATATTAATCATTTTCTGCCTTGGTTCTTTAGGTAATGCCATCTAAAAATATTTCTGTCTCTTATACACATCTGACGCTGCCGACGAATAGAGAGGTGTAGATCTCGGTGG
>ENA-OSIY01000219-OSIY01000219.1-marine-metagenome-genome-assembly--contig:-NODE-219-length-33205-cov-8.077729_pt1 | contig 33205 bp, 58 predicted proteins | sample MGYA00237884_ERZ534233 | MGnify/ENA primary metagenome ERZ534233 (study PRJEB26412, sample SAMN06343840) | marine metagenome | isolation source: estuarine water | place: USA: Columbia River Estuary... | reverse complement strand
TTTTACCTCTCCACCAGCTCTTTCAGTAAACCAAGTTTCTTTTTGTCTTGGAATTTGGTCTACAAATTTCGAAATTGATCTATTAACTTCTATCTCATTTAATTCTTTTATAAATGAAGCCTTGGTTGGGTTAAAAGATCCTGCTCAGGATTCTTTAAAATTGGCAAACATATTAAAAAAAGAGGAGGATGCTAAGGAACAACCCAAAGGAAGTAATAGAGGACCGGAGGTTAGCCAATATTTAGCTTCTACCGGATTGGGGCCAGGTCATCCCTGGTGTATGGCTTTCGTTTATTATATTTTTAATCAGTTATGTAAAGATTTAGTCACGGCAAACCCACTTCCAAAAACTGCTGGAGTTATGTACCATTGGAACAAAGCACCCGCTGAAAATAAGATCAGCATTAGTGATGCCAGAAATAACATTTCATTGTTAAGACCTGGTCAGATTTTTATAATGTCAAGAGGGAAAGGTAAGGGATTGGGTCACACAGGAATCATCGTATCTGTAGATCAGCAAGCAAAAACTTTTACCTCGATGGAAGGCAACACTAATGATCAAAAATCAGGTGAAGGACACAGAGTAGGAAAGAACACTAGAAATATCAGCGATAAAGCTCTTATTGGGTTTGTAGATTATTTCAAACAAAACAGAACAAAAGAATTTGAAGATAACATTTCTAAAAATTTAACAGGAAAAATTTCCAATTTAATACCACCAATTTTAGTTCCAAATCAATTAAATTCATCCACAGGAATTGAGCAAGGATAACAAGTGAAACGATAAATTCAGGGTTGAGTATCTGTAACTATTTTTCTGAAGATATATAGAGGAAAATAACCCAACACAATGTCAAACGTTAAGAAATACGGAGAATTCAAATCCAATAGCGTGTCAATGAACGAATCGTTCTGGACAAGCATCTTTGGTAAACCCACAGTGGATGCAGCAGCTCATGACTCCATGAGAGGTCAAGGTTTCAGCTTTAGAGGCCGGGACAGCGAGAGATCGGAAGACAACTACATCATGTTCAATGGAACCAAGTTCTACCCAGATCAGATTGAGTACGATGATTATCATTCCACCAAACCACTCCCGAGAGTGGAAGGTGACACCCTTATCATAGCTAATCCAGCTTGGAGCATGTAATTCCAAACACATCACACAAAAAAAAGCAGATCACACGGTCTGCTTTTTTTATGGTATGTAAAAAAATATAAAAATAGGATAAAACCCATTATAAATACATAAACTTTTGGTTATGATTTTTTTAATTTTGATATGGCTAAGATTTCATCTAAGCTAGTCATATTTTGTATGCCGAACCCATAATTGACTATAAACATGTTTGCTAACTTTTCTATAATGGCATCAACTTTATCAACGTCGATTTCTTCAGATACTACCCTTTCCTTTTTCTGAATCGCCCTTTCCTCAGGGCCAGTGTAGAATGGATCTGAATTTTTCGAACCTATTGCATCCTCCAAATATTTTTTTGAATTTGTAAGGTCATCCAAATATCCCTCATATATTCTACCGTAATTTTTATAGAATTCTGCTACTTGTTTCCAATCATTCTGATAAATAGTTTGTTTATCAAAAATGTGTTCTCCATCAACAACCAATAAATTATTTTTATAACCGAACCAAACTATTTTTCTTACCTTCTTATACCAATCCATCATTGCTTCGTACCTATTCCCCAGGTTAAAATTTTTGTAATGTTCCAGAACTTCTATGAAAGGTATGACCCTACAGGAAACAGATTTGTCCACATCAAACAGAATTATTTCCGAATCCAAACAACTTTCAGCACTTATCGAGTTGGTGGGTCTGTCCATTATTTGCTGATTTGCAATTCCGATTACGCCATCTTTGTAATATTCCATTCTTTCATCTTTCAGACCACCCATCGAACTGGAATCGAGTCCACCAGCATGCATATTCTTCATTTTTGAACCAGGTACGATTGTAAATTCATAAACTCTATTCGAAATTGAATTAGATAAATTTTGCCATCTTTGTTTTGCTATCACTCCGCCAACCCATCCCCATGCTTGAGCACCCGAGAGTGATTTGGTACAGTAGATACCACCCTGGTTTTGAATTAACCACTTTGGATCATTCTCCATGAATTTACCACCATGATAGACAACATTACAACCATCTTTTACTTCAAAATAGTTTGTGTTGTCTTCAAACAATCTAAATTGTTCAAATAATTTAAGATGCTTCATAATCTATTCAATTTTCTTAGAGTGTTGATTATAATATATTAAATATATTACCAAAATCCAACACCGTATCTTTCTTTCCTTTTATTGGGCCTTCATAGTTTGATTATATCACCGTTAATGTGTTGCAATAACTTTCTCCCATTTACTTACAACATATTCTTGACCATTAGATTTTAAAGTTACCTTCAAAATAAATCTGGGACGATCTTTACTTTTAAGAATCCATGTGTTATTCTCTGCATAGGTCATACTATCAATGAACATCATTTCCATTTTACCCGCAATAACATCACTTGCTAATATAGCATTCATTTGGCTTACGCTATCATAAAAAGGAGATGCTGACATCGCTGCCTCGTCTATTTTTTGATAACCAAAATCCCCGAAGGATTTAAAATTTTTCATAGTTTAATTTATTTTTTTTAACTCTAACTTGTTTCTACTATTTCAAATATATGAACTCTGGGACCATCTATCCCCACTTCACCTCTGTTTGAAAGTGCACCAACTTCTAATTTATCAAATTGAACATATGTACTACCTGCACCGGATGAGTGTAGATTTGGTATAGAACTATTTGTTGGTCTGTATCCAGGTTCAGAACGATGAAAATAAATTTCTTTCCTCCTAGCATCATATTCTATAAAAATTACTCTATCTTGTTCTATATCTTGAATAAATTCATATAATCGACCATTTTTTAGTTCGAAACCATCTTCTGATTGGAGATTTCTTATTATAGTTTCATCATCATACATATATTTCCATCTTTTGTTATATCCACCAGTGTTATATGGATATAACTGCAAATACTTGAATAATTGTTCATAACCATCCCTAGTAAATTTTATTGTAATTGAATTAGGAAATTCGTTTTCCGTACTTTCATTCAAAAATTGTTTCCAATTTCTTACTCTGTTTATTTGTTCTCTAATTTCTTTTGACATGATATTGGGTTTTTTATTCGTTATAAGCTGGCGGATATGTTTTTCATTTTTATTTAATTATTATGGGAGTTCTAAAATCATATCGCATACCTTGAAACTAATCCTTTATACCAGTTTATTTCGTTCTGATCAATTTGAAAACTTTGTCCTCTTATAAGTTGATTATCTTTAGTAAATTCTGGACTTTCTAAATATGAAGCCAAATCTCCTGGTTTAATTGACTCTATCGTATCAATACAATCGCTGGTAATTAATGATATTTCAATACTCTGATTATTCACTATTTCATTTCCCGAGTGATAACCACTCATTCCACAAATTTTAGCTAATTTATATTCTTTTTGATCTATATCGCTATCGCTTTTATGAAAAAACTTAGTTCCCTCTTTTAGAGTTATTTTGTAAACTGTCGGAAATAAATTTTGAGATAAATTGGGACTAGACCTGTCACCATCTAATCCGAATCTTAAATAGCAATAGTAGAAAGCATATGGTATATTATTAGTTACGTACATAACTTTTCCTGAAAGTCTTTCTCTATACCCACCCTTTTTATCAATAAGGTTTGCTATATTTTCTAAATTAAGATTATTAAAGTTTTGTCCAGAATAAACAATATTTCCAGCAATTAATCCATCTTCGCTTTCCATGGACACTTTAGTATCTTTATTTCCTATTTCAACAATTGGCATTCCATTCAAGTTATTCATATTCAATACCATCTCTGATACTGTTTTATCCTGAAGATTCTCCTCAGCCCATTTTAATAAGTCCATACCCCATCCTGAAATTTGAAAGTCTGGTTTATTTGGTCTTATGGACATACCCTGTGACTTATTGAAGAGCTCTTCGTATCTACTTTGGAGTTTATCATAAAGTTCAACTGTATTTACAAATTCTCCCGTATTCCATTCAAAGCTTTTTAATTTCTGATTTATCTCAATAGCATAAGCCTTGAATTTCTTAAATATGTCCGTTTCTAATATTTTTTTGTTTCCGTCAGAATCATTAAATTCATCTATAAAAGAATATATGTCTTGGTTCTTAAAATTAGGACTCCCGTTGATACAACTAAAGAATTTATTAAATTTTTCTTTTTTTGATTCAAAATCATCCTTTATAATTGCAGAAATTTTGTTATATTTAGCGACATCTTCATTATATTTTTCTAACTCTTGAGTTAGATTATTTTTCTGAACTACTTGTTTTATATTATCATATTCACCAATCATGGATTGATAGAGGGAGCTAATATAACTAATTAGATATTCTGCATCATCGGAGGATATTTTTCCTAGTTCTGAATACCAATCATCAGAATTGAGTATTGTTTTAAATTTATCACGTAACTTAACAGCTATGTTCCATTCACGTTGATTTTTTTTATCTATTTTTTGTTGTAGTCTATCAGAAAATTCTTTCTTTTCTCCGTCATTTAATCCATCGTAGGTGTCTCTTAACAGCTTCACCTGAGCATTTATTTCTTTTTTATCAGCTCCAGTAAAGCTCCTAGCTATTTTACTAAAAATACCTTCATTAACATTACTATTAATAAAATCATTAAAACTTTTTATTCTTTTCATAGCTCTATATATCCATAGTTTACTGGATAGAAATTCCCGTTGTTGGGTCTTATATCATACTAAAATTAGTTAAAACTCAACAAACCCCGTTGGACCGCCAATAGTTCATTAAATTTATTTATAGAATTATCACTTATTTTTTTTAAAATCTGATCATTACTTATTCTAACACAACTTTTAATATATTTCTGTTCCATTATACTTATCTCAACTGTACGACCACCTGCAACCTCACCTCTAGAAATGTAACCAGTTAGACCCAATTTAATAAATTGTTTTTGTTCTGTTTCATCGATATGTGTATCATCATTTTGTAAGAATTTAACAGATTCACACAATTCCATTTTGTAGACTGATGGGAAAAAACCTTGTGCAATAAATTTTTGATTGGCATCAGGTCCTGATCCAAATTGGTTTGTTCTCAACATAGCATATTGTATAGCACCTTCAATATTAGTTGTTGTATAAATACCATAACCACCTACTGGTTTCTTCATATCAAAAGATTTTTTTAGGTTTTCTGGATTATCTAAACCCTGTACTATTGATCCTTGGTATACATATGGTGAATCCGGTAAGTTTAGATCTTTAAATGTCAATATATTATATTTTCCTAAAATAACTTCTTTATATGACACATCAGAGTATTTTTCTTTAATACTACCAAATACTTCCATAACTTTTTGGAATTCATCATAGTCCTTATTTATTTTATCAATGTAATATTTTGTATCTTCTAATATTTTTTTTAAATCAGTATCAAAGGAATAAAACATCAATTCTCTATTGGAATCAAGAAACTCTTTATTTTTTTTAAAATACTCTTTTAATTTTTCTTCTGTCCATTTTGTGTCAAAGTCTTTTATAGTTGTTGTCATAAAAGAACGTATTTTTTCTTCCCTTACATCATTTATAAAATTTTCTATTTCAATAAAAACTTCACTATCTGTTATAGTTTTTGAATAATCTGATGCAGGTGCATTATCAAAAAAAATCGGGTATAAACTATCATACTTAACACCATTTAGAATTATTTCGAAGAGTTTAATAGACTTTTTAATTTTATCAACTATTTCTACAAACTGGGGATTTTCATATTTTAATGGATTTATATAAAAAAGAAATTCATTAGACTTTCCCTTAGATATTATATCATTTGATTCCTTTATAAACTCCTCAACTTCCCCCTTTAATTGTTCAGAATTGTTTTTAGAATCATCTATAATAGGTTCTTCACTCCTTGGAGTAGATGTATCAACAGATCTTTCTTTCTTACCAAAAATTTTATCAAAAAAACCTTCTTTTATGAATTGTTCATAAAGTTTTATGTATTTCATTTCATTTTTTATTTGAAGTTGATAGCTATCTCAGTAGCCAGGGACGGTGATTTAGTTATATTTCTATGTTCCGCCGAAATAAGAATTACTTTTGATTCTCCTGTGGTAGATGATTGAGCTTCCTCTGCATTTACTATCAAATCCCTCCGAGACTTAGGCTTACCCTCTTTATTGCTAGCAACCAAAGATATTACTTCAACACCTTTCAATTTAGGTAACACATCTTTACTAATTTTTCCAGGTGTTAGTTCTCTACCTAGTCCATACTTCTTTAATGTGTCTTGCTCAACAAACTTTCTGTTATTGATAACATCACCTTCTTTGAACAACATACCTTCTACTTCTGGAGGTTTAACACTATATCTTGTTTTAAAATTGGTTTTATCATACTTATCCTCAATTATCCAGGGGTTATTACCCTTAGACTCTCTTTTAATTTGTGTTGTTGATGGTGGAAATTTTGAACCCATATATGCCAGATAGTTGTCTTTCACATCATTTCTTAACTTAAATGTCTTTAATTCTTCATCATTATAAAAATGTAGAATTTGTTTCTCTTCTTCTGGTGTAATATCTCCACCACCTGCTCTATTTTTTATGAAAACATTCAGTGGTTGAGCCATAGCTATTCTGGGAGTATTACCTTTGACTATCCCCTCAGCAAACTCTTCTGTGGAATTAGGTATACCGCTATCAATAAAGAACAATTGGTTATTGAACTTCTTTGATCCCATAGCTTTTAATGCCATAGCTAAGTGCCAAGCGATTGCGCCGCCTATGGAGAATCCTCCTACTGCACACGTCTTGATATTGGCATTGGTCTCCATCTCATCGGCAATTTTTCGGGCATAGTCTCTGACATCAAACACATTGGAAAAGTTTGCAGTGTACACAGAGAAACTGTCGCCCAGGTCATCCGCCAGTTTCTGGAAATCAGCATCGCCTTGTCCACCATCCTGACCAGAACCTGGTAAGAGGACAAGTGTTTTTTTACCACCATCTGAAAGAGGATAAAGAAGACCTCTTTCCCCTTTGGAAACGAATGCTTCAAATAGTTTTATATGTTTCATTTTCAATTTTATTTTTATCCACTATATATCATACTGAAAATGGGTCGAAACACAACAAACCCTCCTTGGGCCGGCCTGCTAAATAGCCATTTAGATAATTGGAAAAAATATTTTGTAAAATGATTAAGAAAAGTAAGCTTTTTTCTTATACGAAGTAGTCATCAATATATCCATCGTCAACATAAGAATTGATTGACGGGTCAAGGGATTTCATTGCGGTGATGTGTGATGCACGATCTCTCAGCATCAATGCTTCCATTTCTTCCAATAGCTTCTTCTCCTCCTCGTAAATCCTCCACTTTCTTTCCATCTCAGTCTCGCCGATTTTAAAATTGGCATATTTGTTATTAAACTGATTTCTGTGCATTTTTAGTTTATTAGATTATTTATTATCTCTATTTGTTCAGCAGTGAGAATATTTTCATACCCATCTCTACTTGTAAATAAAGCCAAGTATCCTGGATCTGATATTAAAGAATCAAACTCTTCTTGGTTTAAACCTTCTAATTCTATTGTTATTTCTGGTAGCATATCTATTGTGTTTTTATATAAAATCTATCTTCATAATTTACAAGAGCGGATGTAAAACTATAAGGACCTGCTACTAAATTATGAAAAACATTTAATAATCTGTCCTCCAATATAAATCCTAGTCCAGTATAAACCCCTTTTCTATTATCTAACTGAATACTCAATGTTGCTACTGTACCTGCCACTTTTAAATTAATTTCATCTGGATTTTCATAGGAGCTTAAACGATTATCAGTAACTACACCATTATTTAATTGTAATCTGGAGCCTGTAGAACTAAGTGTTTCTGGAATATTTACAAAATCAACAGGGTGTTTATAATAAGTATATGAACAAAAACCCAATGGTACAGTAAATCCTGATTGTCTTAAAGATAAATGGTAAGAACTAAATAAATCAAATGGTTCTTCTATAACCATCATATCAGGTGTAAATATTATTTCATTTTCAACCGTGCCTTCGGGTATTTCACAAAAAATACCTTCAAATGGTTTTATCTTTGGAAAATATGAAATATAAGCAGAAGTGTTGTAATTATTTGAATTATAATAACCAGTTCCTGCAGCAGAGTTAGATTTTAACCAATAATTCATTTGATTTTTATTAATGAAAGGATTAGCTCCCATAAATTTATTTATATCTATGGAAGCACTATATGGATTAGCTACTAATACATATGATACTGGAGATTCGGGTTTCTGTACAAAAGGTACTTTTATTACACCTGCATTTAATTTACCCGCATTAGCTAAATTATTACTAGAAACAGTCCAAATAGCTCCCGTTGTTGAAAAAGTAGCTGGTACTCTTATTATAAAACCCACACCAGGTTTATAAATACTCGTTGAAACATCTGTCCCTATTGTAATAGCATTAAAAAAGTAACTAGTTGAATACAAATCAATAAGAGTATTATATACGCTAAATCTAATTGCTAGTGTGCCGGGAGAAAGTGTTGCAACAGTTTTATTAGAAATAGGATCACCTAAATTTCTATAGTCATTCCTCTGCATTGTGTATTCTAGAGCTCTACTTATTGTTAATTTAACTGATGTTGTATCGGCATCTTTATTAAATAAAGCCAATTCACCATCATTAAGAGTTAACACAAATCCAGCCTGCTGTTGTATATTTCTATTAACTTTAACCATAGTGTTTATGTTAATAGTTAAAGAACCACTTGTTAATATTAAATCCAAACAGCTAATGCTTCCGTGTGTGGTTGTATTATATGCACCAGCTATTATTGCTATCGTATTAACATTAGGCGCACCATTGTTCCACGAGGTGCCATTCCATGTTGTGGTTACTCCAAAACCTAATGTGGATGGTGTAATATTTCTCATTATGCAAATTTGAGTTTACCTGTGACAATAACCTCAGGTGAAACAGAGGAATAGACAATCACATCCGCCATTGCATTCGCTCCATATGTTGTGGCAACCACGTCTGCTGTCGTGCTGATGGTTACCCCGCTTCCAACAACGGTCATTTGGCCGGATCCTTTTTGCAGCAGCGTGATTCTGCTACCGGAGACAAGCTCCAGAGAAGAGGCTAGCTGCACATTTATATTGGACGAGCCAGTGTAAACTAGGGTTGTGAGAAAATCAGAATCTGTAACGGTGTACACCCCACCAGTAACTCCGGATGTGATATCATTGAATTCGGGTTTTCCTAGACTCTGTAGATAAAGAAGATTGCCATCCATCTCAGGGATGGTGAGCTTGCTTCCTTTTTCCTCTCTTGTTATTAAATATGACATGTTGCTTATCTTTTATCTATATATCAAAATCCCATTGGGTAAAAATTCTGACTGTGTCTCGCATCCCAACTGGGGGTCAAAACTCACCAAACCCCTGATGGGCCGGCCTTCGGAATAAGTATCACTATCACTTCTCATATCACTACCACCACCAATCATCACATCACCGCATATAAAGCTCATAGCTGAACACAAACTCGTAAAGAATATGCCAATAGGCTTATTCACCATATCAACAAGCACACACAACATAACACCGTCTATAGGCAAGATGGCAACACACATCTCATTAGACACAGAGTGGCGTAGACACAACCCACTCATTTCACTAAAGAACAGAGCAGAGACAGCCAATGTGACATCTCGCCCCGATGCTCGGAAGCCAAGTCTGCCCAAGGGGAATCTCGGGGGAATCCAAGGGGAAGCTTAGAGGAATCTCAGTAAAACACCCAGATTTTAACAAAACGGAGCGTATACATGAATTTTAATTGGGATTATATAACGTAACAATAACGTTTATTACAGTATATATCGTGTTATTTATTCAATTACCCAAACTGTTGGATCCATTTTGTTATAGAAGTGCCAGAACATTCTTCGTCTGCCACCTATGGTGTAATATTTGCCATCGTGTAGAATAAACTGGGTGCACGGTATCTCTTTCCCCTCCTCCACCGTGCGATCGAAGTGAGCTATGGATCCTTTAATGTAAATCCAGAATTGAGCTTGACTTATATTGATCTCCGGGTATTTCTGAACCAGACCCAGAGTGCCACTAATTTTTTCGTCATCCAGTCCCACAGCTAGTGCTTTTTTATACTCAGCCTCACATTTTTTTAGGTGGTCTGGTGACTTCTCCAAAATGTCCCAATCATGACCCTTAAAGGTTGTGCTGAGCTTGGGTGTCATGAAATCCAGAGGAATTTTTTTCATCCGCCCGGATTCAAATAGTTGCTGGCAGAATTGGATAAGAGGCACAAATCTTGGATCTTTATCTTCCGCAATTTTTAGAAGCTTCTCCGTGTTAATTTCTCCGGATCTGCTAGGTGGGTCAACATGAGCATCCAGCCAAGCAGGTTCTCCATCGAAGCCATCATCCTTTATTTTAAACACTCGCTGGTCCACTGTGGCGGGCAGCATGTTTCTAAGCTCAGGGTAATTTTTAAAAGCACGGTAGAACTCCTTGAACTCATATTCAGGAGTTTTATAAGAGGGAGATCTGCCAACGAATGCTTCAAATAGTTTAAGATGTCTCATTCTTTCTTATTTTTGTTGATGTATATATCCCACTCGGAAGGGGCTAACCCGCAGCAAACTCCCGAAGGGCCGGCCTTCCGAATAGATGCCACCACTCATATCACCATCTATAACACTACCCTTCACACAACCGCATATAAAGCTCATAGCGGAACATAAACTCGTAAAGAAGATCTCAATAGGCTTATTACTCACATACACAAGCACACACATCATAACACCACCTACAGACAGAGAAGACACATAGGAGATAGGCTCACTTATAGGCACATCAACTCGCCCCGATAGTCCACAGGCACTCGCCCCGGGATTCATTAGTGCCCTGGCAATCAAGGGGAAATCTTGAGAAACACCCCTTATCTTACAAAAATGTACATTTACAATGGAATAGACCACATTTACATGCCCGTTTCATTACGTTTACCATGCGTTTATTAGGGCCCAACGGAATCCCCTCTCCAGTACTAAGCACCACCCAGGGTCGGTTTCTAATGAATTTTCCGACTCGCCCCACTTTCCACCACTTATTACCACAAAATGTCACAGATTTACCACATGGGCTGGGATGCTAAGATTCTCTAATGTACATAAGGGGTTTGCTAATGAATTTCCCCTCAGTTCCCATAGCCAACCCAACATCCCAGAGACCCGCCTCACTTCTCGCCTGGCTTCTAAGAGACGGAACATCAATTGTCTTCTCTCTACGTAAGCCTATAGGAAATGGATGATTGATTGGTAGCATCACCTATTTGGAGGGCGGGCTTCCCTTGGAGTTAGAGCCCGAAATGCCCCCTAGAGGGTTAGTTTTATTAGCTTTCCAATGAGGTGGCTAATGAAAGTTATCCCGCTATAGCAGTTCTGTTCACGGTTCCAAGATGGTAAACGGGAGGAAACCTTGCGGGTTAGCCCCCCTAAAATGGGTGTCACCAAATCAGGAAACCCTTATGTACATTAGGGATTTTGATAGAGAGGAATTTCTTTAACGTTTCCGTTGAAAACCGTCGCCGGATAGTTCCTAATGAAACGTCCATAATATAAGGCATTCCTCATTCCGAGAACCGTCGGCGGACCCACCCAATATATTAGCTCTAATATAGCGCGCCATGGAGTCCACTCTCCCGATGACTCAAAGTCACCAGCCTAATAAGGCGTCCCTTATTTTTTTCAAATGTATGACAATTATTCGGAATAAAAAAATTTATTGACTGTTATTTCACCCACGGTATGTGAACCGTAGTTACCCCCTTCCTACATAGTATCTTAGTAACATACTATGTGCCTGTCCCGTGATTCTCGCGAAACCACATATTTGCTCTCGCGAGAGAATACGTGGTTGGGATATCATTGGGAATGAAATGGATTTCATATATTTGCCTTGTAATAAAATAATAAAAATCAATAATATGAAAAAAATACTAACATTACTCGCATTAACAACCCTAGTTTCTTGTGGTCAATTTGACATAACACCACAAAAAAATGAACAAGATCCCGTACCAACTACAAAAAACTATAACGCTAAAAGTATTGAATATATCACCGGTTCTTTAAAGACAACAGGTTCTGCAATCGGTTTATATAAAATAACCTTACAAGATGGTAAAGAAATACTTCTTTATAATGATTCCAAAGGAATCGCTATGATACAATTAAACTAGATATCATGGGAAAATACATTAACGAAACATCAGATGGTACTCCTCTAGGATCCAGAGGGAAAGTTCAACAGTTGCTAGCCGACGGAGCCAAGCTAACAGATGCTACTTGGAAACCCAACCTCATCTGTGTTATAGACAACGGTCTATTTGAAGCTGCTGCTTACATGTACAGCCAACCCGAATTTGAAGAGTTCAACGGTATTGATGACAGGCCAAAGACCTGGTTAATCCACGAGGATGCAGAAAAAATTTCGGATGAAAGCAACCGCAAGGTCAATTCATTTTACAGATAAAAATGTCAACTACCCGCCGACGGTAGGTAAAAGAGCGTGCACGTGACACACACGCAATACAATATTAATCGAACCTTATAGATAGAACGTTATGAAACAATTTCAATTCAAGGGATATACATTATCCATAGAGATGACCAAATACTCCAATAACAACAGACCTGCAATCCAAGTCATAGACATGGAGGATGGTTGCCCATATTGCACGGCCACGGTGAATGTGCCTGACATGGATTTGGCAGACAATGAGGTTGCAATCAAGAATTGGTCAGAAAACGAAGGCATCCTGGAATGTCTACAAGCCAACGGTATTATAGGACCGACCAAAAGAAGAATGCCAACCGGTTTTGTCTATGTTGACATTGTTGATTTATTATAGTGAAATAATTTTTTATATCAAAAATCTTTTCATACATTTGGATTGTAATTAAAAAACAAATCAACATGGCAACTAGCAGACTACATGCATTTAACATTCTAGAAAAACTAACAGTAGATCTAGATTACAGTCACGAAGAAATTCTTGGTTATGTTATCAATAATCATTTATCAGGAGATGATGCTCTCGATGCAATGAAAGGATTCTTGGACGATAAGGAGATCGATGAGAATGGCGAACCTTTAGACTAGATCAGATATGACAACAGTGACGGCAAGATCAAAAGCAGAATGGTGGGAGCTAACCAGAGCGGCCCTAAGGGATTGGAACACCAAAGCCCACGAGGATGACATGATGGGGATCCAGGATTGGATCGGTGAGATTGGGGAGTCATACGGATGGCAACCTTTCAGAGACAGTTATGGAGATTGGGATGTTAAACCTATAAAAGCAAGAAAATAATGTCAACAAATTCAAGAATAGGAATACAGGATGAGGATGGCTCGGTAAGATCCATCTACTGCCACTGGGATGGGTATCCATCCGCCAACGGTAAGACACTCTATGAGGCATACCAAGACAGAGAAAAAGTAATGGCTCTGATCGAGCTTGGGGATCTAAGTGCATTGTATGGTGCACTGGTTCCTGCGGAAGGTGTGGCACATTCATTTTGGTCACCGGCCGACGGTGTCTGCATTGCCTACCATAGGGATAGGGAGGAGGATTACAGTGATCCGAGACACGATGACACATTGGATGAATTCCGGGATAGTGGATTCTGTAGTTATGGATACGTGTACACGAAGGAGAATCAATGGATGTTGTTTACTGACAATGGAAGATCCTGCATGCTCGAAGCATGGTACGAGGAGCCAAACATAGTATCTTAGTAACATACTATGTGCCCACGAGGGCGATTTAAAAAAAAATAAAGCTTATGACAATCACATCACAGTTAACATTAATCGGTTGGATCCTAGTTGTATTCACGTGGATTATCAGATGGCAAGTTAGAATCCACGAGAAGGAGAACTCAGAATGGAAGAAGTTATATTACACTTCCCTGGTGGTTTCCCTACTGTTTTTTATTAGTTCTTTAGTAATTCAATATCTTCACAGAGTATGAAAATAATAGTAGAACTACTTAAAGATGTCGTTAAAGCCGCCCGGAGTTTGAATTGGACGGCTCTAATCACATGGGGAATTATGGGGTTTATCGCAGTGAAACTCATCAAGTATTTGTTAGGATTATTTGCATAGTTCCGCGGTGGAAATTCCCGAACAAACGTTAAATTTTTAAAAAAGTTTTTTTAATTAAAAAAGATTCCATATATTTGGAAAGTAATTAAAACAAACCAAATAATGAAACCAATAACAAACTTTTTTAAATCCGGATTCCGCTCCTGTACCGGACACACAATCGCCACGCACTTATATTATTACGAAGGCAAACCTCAAATCGGATTCGTCATCAGAAAACATTATGTCATGTTCTGGTTACCTGGATATGATAAGATTGGTGTTTATTTAACGAAGCAAGAAGCTTTGGATGATGCAAAAAAATTAGGAATTACTCTATGAGAGCCTATCATGCAACCTCGGTGAGCAATGTGGATTCGATAGAGTCACAAGGTCTTCTAATAAAATGGGATTATGTCTATCTAACAGACTCAATCGATTCCGCCCTCAAATGGATGGGATTCAGATTGAAGGCAACCGGGGAAGATTATGTAGCGGTGATAGAGGTTGAGGTGGATGAGTCTAAGCTCGAGGAAGGGATGGACCACTCACCTATGATGGTCACACTATTTGGAGTTGGTAAATCCTGGATATCGAAGGAACCAATCCCAGCTTCAGCCATAAAAGAAGTACACCTATTTAAAATCAAATAAAATCCCGATTCAATTTCATATACGAGAATTGAACCCATAATACAAAAGAGCCATTAGGCTCTTTTTTTGTGGAGTTTTGTATATGTCTGCGGAAATTTGTATATGATTCAAAATGCTTGTGGAGAATCACACACCGCTGCCAACGGTGTATTTGGAAAAATAAGGCCGCCATGGAAAAACATTGGAAAAAATATTTTTTTATTTGAAAAAGATTTCATATATTTACATGTAATTAAAAATTAAAACATGATGGAAGAAAAAATGGAACACATTGTCGATGATTTCATATTGCACGTTCAATTGATTCATTTCATGTTGAAAGAGAGAGTTAACCCTTCCACGTATCCTTTCGTTGTTTTACAGACTGAGGATATGAGAACAAATTTATGCTTGAACTAATGAGATTAAAAAAATGGTACGACGATTTGAATCCGTACGAACAAAGGGATGTAATAAATATAATAATAAAAGTATCGGGATTGATTATACTGGTTTCGGTACTGGCGGTACTATTTGGTTAATAGTTTTGATTAATAATTTGCTTGGTTAATCCCGGGGTGGTTCCCGGGATTTTTTGTTTGAAACTTTAACGTTTCCCAACGTTGGAATATAAAATGGATTTCATATATTTACATGTAATTAAAAACAAATCAAACAATGAAAAAAGAAAAAACCTATGCAATCATCGGAGCAATTGTCTTCTTTGGTTTATCTCTATCCACAATGGCAGGTTACACCCAGTCCGTTATTCACTTTGAAGGATTCGAAAATGAATTGGTATTCGCGTTCATTACATTATTCCTTGCTTTCATTCTATTTGTAGTGGGATTCGGAAAAGAGGAAGAGTCATTTGGTAACAACGTTAAAAAGAACTAAGATGGCAAAAAGAAAAACAATCGGTGTTGTAGAGATGATCGAATATGCCAATTCACAATTGAGAAGAACTGATGCGGATGCCACAAAAGAATTCAAAGAGGGTGTCTGTGTGATGATTGAAAAAATAATGTTCAAGACAGATTGTTATTCTGGATTTCAATTCCTAAATAATAATGATTGCGAGATTCACACATTAGGACACGCATCCAGAAAATACTACACACCAACCTTTAAAAAATAATTATGAACAAGGAAAAAGTCTTAGCAAAGTATCCAAACGCGGTAGCCCAAGAATTCAAAACAGAATTTACTGTGGGATTTAGAGGTAAGGGTGTACCTTTCTATATCATTAAGGAGAATTCAGATTCAATCTACACCATCGGATTCGACGAGACCGAGGAGGAAGCTTGGCACGTGGCAGCTCTCTGGTTAGATAACAAGCCATCAAAGGATCCCAACTATAAAGGTTATTTGATTGAGGATGCCAAATTATATATGGAATAATTTTTTTATTTGGAAATGATTTCTTATATTTGCTTATAATTTTAAAACTATTAATTATGGAACTAGAAAAAGTATTTGTCGTATCGCACCACCACCCTGACGGCGTTGAATTGTCTATATTCAAGAAAAATGAGTCCGCTGTTGCTTATCTAAAGGAACTTGCTGGAGAGAATGATTTTGAACTTGATGATGAAGACTACCCCAATGAAGCATATAGTGATGAAGGAGACTTTGTAGAAATTAGAGAATGTGCTATAGTGGACTAAATATTTACATGTAATTTAAAACCCCAAATATATGTTAATTTACCCATTAGACCCAGAAAAATTAAGAGAAGCTAAAAGCATAGAGCATTCATTGAAATTTCTATTTATTAAGAAAGAAGCATACACACAAATTGACTTCATAATTGCTAGAAACCTCACAGAGAAATACAAAAAAATAATGGACTGGGATAATCAATTAATGTCGGGTCCAATTTTTCCAACCGAATAAATCAATCAATTATGCCACAGTTAACCAGAGAACAAAAAATTGAAAAGATAAGAACCAACGTGGAAGTCTATCTTAACAAGAATTCAGAATTCTGCGGGGTACCTCCGATTCATCTAATTGTTGATGAGGACAGACAGCACATTATAAATATCGGAACGGATATCATGGCTAACCGGTTGGGTGTCGAAACATACCCGGGACACTTCATTAAAGCCATCTTGGAAAACGATCTTTACGAAGCGGTCAACAGAGCAGATCATGTCAACAGAGTTGCAATTCCATTCTACGTCACAATGATACACAACTTGGGAATATACATTCCCGACGAAGAATAACAAAGGTAACTATTAATTCACCCCTTAAGAGCCTTCGGGCTCTTTTTTTGTGGGATTTCGATTCTTTGGATACAATCACACCGCTGCCGACGGTATTTCTCGGCAGGCATAATCCGGATGCCGCGGAAATGCCGCAAGATGCCTTTTTTGATAATGTACATCCGCAACACCGCTGCCGACGGTATTTACCATATGCACATTTTTTGATTCATGTAATAATGTACATGCATAATCACATGCATTTTTTCCTTCAACACCGTGGTGAAAACTTTAACGATTTTATTCGTTGGAATACAAAATATTTTTATTACTTTTACTTGTAATCAAAAAACAAATCAGATGAGAAAAGAAACACACACATTTAATGGAACCCCAGTTACCTACAAAGTCTCTGAGGATTCAACCTATTACGGGGAGAATACTCCGGATGCTCTTATCGAAATACTGGAGAGAGCCAGAGTTAACAAAACACGGCTAAAGTTTTATCTTGGGGACAACAAAACAGGCAAGGACTGGATGGAGGAAGACTCCAAGATGGGTAAGGTTGGTAGAAGTATGGGACCAATTAAAATTCCATTACTAATCAAGACTGTTGCTAGCCAAGGTGGAGGAGCATTAATGGATGGCAACATCGTTAAGGTTGCAACCTCGCCAGCAGGAATAGTAGTGTACCAACATCCCAACTATCATCAACCGGAAATGAGAATCGTGGAGGATGGTAGTGGTAATTACTCGCATGCGATCCTAATAGATGGTGGCATATACAGCCGACATGAATCCCTGATCTCTGCGAAGAGATTATTTTCAAAACTTTCATAAACTTTAACGTTTTTTATCGTGGCATATAAAAAACTTTTCGTACTTTTACCTTGTAATTAATAACAAATTAAATATTTACACAATGACAAAAGATTCAAAATCAGCAACTCCGGTTGCTAAAGCTACTTCAAAAGTAGAGAAATTAGGAAAAGCAGTAGAAGCTACGGCTACAGAAGCTGCTAATGGTAAAACAGCTAAAGAAGCTCCAGCAGTGGTTAAAGCTGCTCAGGAAGCTGCTCAAGCTAAAAAAGAAGCTGCCGCAGTTGCTGCTAAGGCTAAGGAAGAAGCTAAGGCTGCTCAAGAAGCTGCTAAGGCAGAAAGAATCGCTTTGGCAACTCCAATCCCAGCTCCTAAAGAAGGTGCATTAGTTGAAGGTCAAAAGTACATTCAAACAATGCAATCCCCAATGGTCGTTTTCGGAAAGAAAACTATCTCAGAAGGTGACAAATCTTCAAAAATGGGTGGTAAAGGTGTTCAGGTTGAGGTTCAGCTTTTGCCAGGTACCAATGTAGCTAGCGTTAAGAAACCAGGTTCAACAAGAATTTTCTATACAATCATAGAAAATTTGGACACAACTCCAGCACCAGTTGCTGCCGAGGCTGCAGAAGCTACAGCTTAAACACTCTAAGCCAACAACACACTGCTAAGGAAGTCCTAGGAAACTAGGACTTTCTTTGTGGGCTAAGGTCAAGGAATTTTTAGGACGGTCCTGCACACCACCGCTGCCGACGGTGGAAAGAGGACAGGACATTTCTTGATTCATTTAATATTTTTTAATATTCATCATTGGATATTGAAATAGATTTCTTATATTTGTATGTAATTAAAACAAATCGGTATGAAGAAATTGGTGATATGGCATAATGAAGCCATTTACGGTGAACCACATCACATTCCATTAAATCTGGAAATGGCTAAGGAGCTGGATAAACTTGAGGCCATAACATATCAGGAGTATACCAAGATGTGTAAGAGAATGGGTGTGCACCCCATGAGAGAAGAAACATTCATATCCAAGATGACAAAACCTGAAATTTAAAAAAATAAAATTATGTTTATAGCAATAGCGAAAGTAATAATATCGGTAATCCTTTGGGTATTAGTAGCAAAGGTATTTCTGTATTTTGGTAAGAAAATATTCAAGGACTAATGGAAACATTCAGAAAATTAATGCTGTCAATACTGATAACGGCAGCGGTGTATTGTGTTATTACACTTCCCTATATATGTTACATATTCTTCGGCTGGGGCCTCGTGTATAGCATGAACTGGATATTTATATCCAGCTTAGCGTCTGTAATCATTGGACATTTTATATCAGATAGATTTAAACTTTAACGTTTTCTATCATTTGACTATGAAATGTTTTAATTATATTTACATGTAATTAAAAACAAACATCATGGCAAATATCAAAGACAACGTTAGACCCGGAGACGCAATCAGGGTAACAATCAGAAACAAATCAAGATTCGGTGAGGTACCGGTTAAGACAGGAATTGGATACGTTTACTCCCATGGAGGATTACACAACAACGCAACCCTATTCGCTTCCATAGCTTGGGCCGACGGTGCATGCACAAACACCATGTTGGATAGATTTGATAGCATAGAAAAGATTAAGGTTAAATAAGATGGCAAAGATAACAATACATACTCGGGTTACTTTAGACGGTAAGCCGGGTGAGGTTGTTGGGCTCAGAAAGAAAGCACTATCAGGAGGAAACTTCGAGTACAGTGTGAGGCTCGACGGAGAGGATGACTCTAATTGGTTTGACTTGTCGGCATTACGAAGAGAGGACGGTAAACCAGTTAAGATTAAATCATCAGTTGAACGTATAATCGTGGAATTAAAAAGTGACATGAAGGAATACAGGAATCTCGTCAAAGAAATCGAGGAGAAAGGCACGGAGAACCTTAGCTATGAGGAGACGGAGGATTATGGTGCATATAAGGGCAAATTCGAGATTCTTGAAATGGTAATAAAAAGATTGAAACAAATCAAAAAATAATTTTTTTATTTCGAAAGGATTTTATACATTTGCAGGTCAATAAAAAGGAATTACACTCGTTCATTATATTTGTTTTGACTAAGAGGCTTCGGCCTCTTTTTTTGTGTTCCCTCTTTTTTTAAATAATCCCGATTCACCACCGCTGCCGACGGTGACAATGGACAGGCCATTTTTTGATTCATCTTTCAAAATGTATTAATAAACTTTAACGTTTAATTTTATTACATGTAAATATATTTTATTATATTTACATGTAATTAAAACATATAAAATCATGACTGTAGAAAAAGCATTAGCGGAATTAAATGAGCATGGATTTCATATCGAACAAATTGAAGCGGATAAGTTTAAGGTATATGATACAGGTCTATTTGGTTTTGTAACAGAAGAAGCTCCATTTATTGTTGACGGGGATGAGGTTTTAGAAATTTATGAAAAGTATTTGAAAAAGATATTATTCTGTGTCATGTTCACCAGTCGGGATGACTGGGATTCGCCAACGGTAGTTTTTGTCAATGCAACAGACAGAGACAAAGCTTATTTTGCAGCTCTAAAGAAAATTGGATACACTGAGGAGGAAGCTGATGAGATGAGAGAAGAAGGATTCTACGATGACGTTATCATTGAGGTGGATGACATCATAGACGAAGATTACGAACCCACGGAAGAAACATAATATCTTAGTAACATACTATGTGCCCGCGAGGGTGTGAGCAATACATAGCGATTAAATAAAACTTCATGTCAAATTTAAAATCTGGAGATATGGTAAGTATCACCACAGACAATTCATCCGGGATCGGATTCCTATATAACACAAACCCAGAGAACCCAAGTCTGGGAGTACTAGCTGCTTCAGTAGTACTGTCCAACGGTGTATGCATGTCAGGCTTATCTATGTCGGATTTAAAAACGGTAGAGAGGATTGGTTTACTGACCGAGGTGAAGGGAAGGAGAATTATAAAAGACTTGGACGAATTCTCTTCCGGACTGGATAAGTACTCTCTAGGTCTACCCGACGGTGCGGATCACTCTGGAGAGATGATTCACCTCATTAGAATGGGATTACTTGGTGATGAATTAGACCAAAGTTTAACGGGTATTAACGTTTCACATTAGGAAATTTTTCTTATATTTGCAACACAATTAAAAAATAGATATTATGGGTTTATTTATCAACGGTGAAGGAACAGGACTTTGGGGAGTAATCAGAGTGGATAGCGACAGGGATTCCGATTCCAAATTGGAGATGTGGTTAGCCAACGACAAAAATGATCTCTATGAACAGATGATGGAAGAAATGCTACAGGGTGAAGAGGATGATTGGTTAATCAATATATTAAAAAATGATTTTGAAAATGATTGGGAGATAAGAATTTTACCGAATGAAATAGACACTTCAAGATTACCGAGACCGTAGTATAAACTTTAACGTTTTTTATCATTTGAACTAGAAAACTATTTCTTATATTTGCAATGTAATTAAAAAACAAATACCATGACAATCACATCGTTCACATTGACACAGGAAGAAATCAAAGCGGTAGATATCAAAATCTACGGCAGTTTAGAAAACGCTAAAAAAGCAAAAGCCGAGGAGGATAAGCTCTGGTGCAAGTGTGAAGACACGGACCACGGTGCTTACTATGTACCAGACGGACAGCACCACGAATGTCATAAACATCACTGGCGTTGTCATGACTGTAAAAAAATAGTCCAGATAGGTTAAACTTTAACGGAATTTATCATTGCAGGGTAAAAGGTTATTATTACTTTTACCCTGTAATTTAAAAACAAATCAAATGAAAGAAGCAACAATTAGACAACAATTAGAAGCACACTCACAAGGCAGATACCTAGATTCCAACGGTAAGGAAAGCTGGTGCTTCAACTTCTATGATTGGTTCTGTAAAGAATCATCTCTTCAGAAAAAGGCAGATACACTTTTTGGTCAACTGAAAAGATTCTTAGCAGCCAACCCAAGTATCGACATTGATAAACACTATGTGTGGTTCAAGAACAACTGTCCCGTGAATGGACCACTGTATGACGATTTCAGAATCGCTGATATAGTGACAGGGGATACCATGTACACCGTCACAGCCAAGTGTGGTCATTCAGGATTAGCGGAAGCTTACAGTAGAGCCAACGGTTTTAACAAGCCGATAGCAACAGGTAAGAACTTTACGGAGATGCTTAAGAACATAGTATCTTAGTAACATACTATGCCCGCGAAAGCGGGCTAGTAACTTTAACAAAATTCTAACGAAATAAAAACATATAAATATAAAAATCTTTTTTATATTTGCAATGTAATTAAAAAACATATCATCATGGCAATACAAAAAACAACATTACACGAATTTATGGGTGAGATTAATACATATTCACCTATAGAGGAAGAAGTAATGGCTAAGGCCAAGGAATCAGACATCACAACGGTGAACAACAAGAGCCTCAAAAGACTTGTCTCTGATTGGGTCAACGGTGTATATGATGAAGATCCTGAATATCTAGCATGTGAATTAGCACGTTTGGTTAACTAGAACTTTAACAAAACTCTAACGAAAAATAATCATTCTTCAATAAAAAACATTTTCTATATTTGCAATGTAATTAAAAATCAAACAAAATGACAAAGATAGAAATTAAAAGAGTAAGAGAATTTTTCGAAACACATCATTCCTATATAGACATCAACGGTTTAGACGACCAGGACATCGCAGAATATTTAACCAGAAAATATGTTAAAGATCTGGATTTTAATAAACAGATGGATTTGCTTTATGATTACATACTATCACAGAATCTGTGTCATGTAACTCCATAAAGAACTAAGTTCATTTGCACGCTTAAAAGGAACCTCCGGGTTCTTTTTTTGTGGGCAAAGGTTTAGGCATCTTTCAGGCAGGCCTTATCGGAACACCGCTGCCAACGGTGTATTTGGAAAAATCAGGCCGCCATGGAAAAACATTGGAATTTGTGGGCAAAGGTTTAGGCATCTTTCAGGCAGGCCTTATCGGAACACCGCTGCCAACGGTGTATTTGGAAAAATAAGGCCGCCATGGAAAAACATTGGAAAAATATTTTTCAAAACTTTAACGTTTAAAATCGTTTGTGATAAGTAGTAATGTCATATATTTGCAATGTAATTAAAAACAAACTATCATGGACGAAACATTAAAAGGAAAAGGAATCACATTAATAAAAATGGGAGATGATCCAAATCCAATAGAATCTGGAGCGAAAGGAACTATCCGAGGTGTGGACGGGATAGGCCAAATTCATGTCGATTGGGATAATGGAAGATCATTAGCACTTGTCCCGGGTGTGGATCTTTATCAAATTGATTCTTTAACGTATTATAACGTTTGATATTCGAACTTTAACGTTTTATATCGTTTGGTATTCAAATAGATTATTTATATTTGCTTAGTAATTAAAAACAGTTCGTTATGAAAAAATTAGTAGTATTAGTTATCTTTTCGATAACATTCATTTCTTGTTGTTCAACCCGAGAAATGGTTGATGTGCCTTTAAAAGATGTTTATATCCAAGTTAAAGAAACTAGATATCAAGTGTATAGATGTAGTGATAAATTTTATTACATTCTTATATTAAACAAAAATGGTATATTAATTAGACAACGTGTTTACGTTGGCATAGGATGAGGGTTAATAAATTTTGTTTGTTGAATTTCCTCGCTGAAAGGCGAGGTTTTTTAACAATATTTTTAACGTTTTATATCGTTTGGTATTCAAATAGATTATTTATATTTGCTTAGTAATTAAAAACAGTTCATTATGAAAAAATTAACATTCACTTTCGCATTAGCATTTCTTATGCTTTCCTGCTCTGCCCAGGAAAAATTCGCTACCAAATTCAAGGATGCAAAACCCTCGGTCATCAACGGTCAAATTACCATGTGTGAGAAAAATGAATTCGGTACCTACACAGTATCAGTAATAACAATAGAATACGGAGAGGTAAAAATTTATTGGGTTCCTTGCACAGCTCGTTTGCTTTCCATTCCTGTCTATGTTGCAAAAAATGGAACACTTCATTATAGAAAAACATAAAACACTTACGTTACCCACCGTAATGGAAATTGGAGACTTCGGTCTCCTTTTTTGTGCTCGATGGAATCCTATGGGGGCAGGATGTACACACCGCTGCCAACGGTGGACCGGATTAGGCAGGCATTTTCATGTCAAAAATATTTTTAAAACTTTAACGTTTATTATCGTTGGGTTATAGTAAAGATGTCTTATATTTGCCATGTAATTAAAAACTAAAAACATTATGAAAAAATTTATTTCTCTTGGCATATTATTAGCTGCCACATTAACAAGTTGTACAAGTGAGGATATTACTCCCGCACCAGATCCTTATCACCAAATCCGTATTTCAAACGACGGTAAACAGTTCGAGTATTGGCTGGGTAGTGAACGGCACAACAGCAACGGAGATACAGTCTTACTATCCGTTAAGGAAGGAACACAGATCACCATGACGGCGGTAGTTAGGGTTGTGGACGGGGTTACGATTATACCTAACATTAAACTATATCAAGACAATAAGCTTGCCACGATAAGACAGATTACCCAAGGGTTTTTCTGGTATGAAGTAAAGAAGTAACTCTAACGAAACTTTAACGGGTTAGTTCGTTGGACTAACCCAAAATTATCTTACATTTACAGAGTAATTAAAAACATAACAATTTAAAAAACATTTATCATGAACAAACATCAAATGATTGGCAAAGCAAGAAAGGCATTAGAGGCACACGGAATTTTGGAAGGAGATGATTACGTAATCTCTCTTCAAGGTCCATCATTCATTTTAACCATCAGCGGTGACGAGAAGATGACAAAGACCATCAAAGAAGAGGTACAAGCTTTAAGAGTTATAATAATTGGCGCTGACGGTGATAAGGATGTTCTTCCTGTCGTAAAGAATGCACCAACGGAGTCTAAGGACAAACCAGAGGCATCAGGAGATTTTAATGTTGGAGGAAAAATGGAAATGGCATTAACAAATCCTTTAGAGGTTTTTAGCAAGAAAGACGCATCAGGCAAACCTGCAAAAATGGGTCCATGTGCCTCGGTGGTTTTCACTAAACTTGCAGACATCGGACCAACAGGCACAAACGTCATCGGTGTTAAGAAGCCAGGTTCATCAAGAATCTTCTACACAACGGAGGACAGGTTACCTCAACCTTCAATTCAAATTACAGAAACTTTAACGGAAGTTATCGAATAACCTAAGTAATTTATCTTATATTGGAAAAGCCTTCGGGCTTTTTTTTGTGGGTTAAAACATACTATCTTACTAACATACTATGCACGCGAGCGGGCCACGGTGAAAATGATGACATACATTGAAAGATGCATCATCATTATACATCCTTATATCATGATGCATCCTCCGGATCTCCGTTGCCGACGGTATCCGACATCTTTTCACATGCATGATTCATAAGAGAAATTATATGATTATGAATTCCTATTATATGTGATTCACATCAAACACCGCTGGCGTCGGTGCAACAGCATCTTTCCAATTGCATGCCATGATAAATCCGATGATTCCAATTGACATTGTCCATGATATAATCCTACAACACCGCTGCCAACGGTGGCAAGTCGGGAAATGCATGGGACAAAATGAGATAAACCTTAACAAAATTTTAACGGTTTGGTTCGTAGTTGTACTAATAATATGTCATATATTTGCAATGTAATTAAAAATAAAACATATTATGCCAGTTATCACACACGAAAGATTAAAAAGAATGCTATCAGAAGGACCAACCAGATTTTCCTTCATCAAGACCGACGGTACGGTAAGAGAGGCTTATGGAACAACCAACCTCGGTGAAATTCCTAATCAGAATCATCCCACCGGAGGTTCTGCTCCGGCAGGAACAACAACATTCTTCGATTTGGAAATTTCAGCTTGGAGAGCGGTTGCCTGGAGGTCAGAGGTTAGCATACCTTAACCGAGGTATACCGGAAGAAAGGTAAAAAGGCTTCGGCCTTTTTTTGTGGCCTTTTGACATGAAAAAGAATCAAGAATTCGTCAACACCGCTGCCAACGGTGGACAGCAACAGGCAAGAATTTTCATGGCAAAAATATTTTTCAAAACTTTAACGTTTTATATCGTTTGAATTCTAAAAAGGAGTCATATATTTACACGTAATTAAAAATCACTCACATTATGAAAAACTATTTAAGATCACGTAATTTTACACCCAAGAGAATCGCCGGTGATTATTGGATGATGATTCATTCATTTAAAATCCTGGGTGTCTTCATTCCTGCATTTGTAACATTTTATAAACTTTAATATCATGGCAATTAAAACAAAGATTAAAATTAAAAATGGCAAATGGGAAATCAACGGTAAGACCCTTGCTGAATACAAAGGAGACCGCAATGTTATAGATGCACTTCTTATGTCAACCTTCAGAATCAATTCAATCCAAACCCCGGTTAGTCACAATGACTTTAAACCTGAAATGGAACCTAAAGTTTGGAAATCATTTGAGGATGTTATAGCAACGGTGAACCGGCCAATTCTCAAAGCACAAAATCACAAATTCAGAAAAAGAAGCGAAGAAAATCTTCTTCAGAATTTTATAGATGCGCATCCTAATATTTCGACGATGAGCTTCGTGAGAGCAATGGGTGAGGAATAAATCTTAACAAAACTTTAACGGAAATCTTCTTAGTTATACTAAGAAGATTTCTTACATTTACATGTAATTAAAAATCAAATCACAATGTCAAAATTCAAAGCGCTGGAGAGAGAAATTAAAGCCTGTTTGGAAAATTCAGCTTGTGTGGGTAGATCGCCAGGAGATTACACAGAGTATATAGAAAAACTGACTGTGTATCTCATGGAGAAGATCGAAAAAGATTTTGAAGAGAAAAAGCCTTAGGGCTTTTTTTGTGGCATTTGGAATCGGTCTGTCCGAACTCACCGCTGCCAACGGTGAATCATGTGATTCCTATGAGGGACGTGCAAAATATTTTTTTAAATTTTAATGAAATTTATCGTGGATATATCGTAAGGATGCATTACATTTACATCCTAAATTAAACACTATGGAATTCAATGCACATAATTTAATTGGCGTTATTATATTCTTAACAGTCATCGGCGGTTTATACCTCATTGTAAGGGAGGGAAGAAAATGCATAAAGATCCTGGAAAAAAGAGAAGAAGAGAAGAGGAAAAAAAGAAAAAAACTTTAACGTTTATTATCATAAGAAATTAAAAAGGATGTCATATATTTGCATGTAATTAAAAATCACACCATGCCGACACACAAAAGGGTAGCACACACAAGAACAATTAAAACCAGAACGGGCAACACAAACAGCAGAAAAACTGTTTCAGTTAGCCGAACCACGGTCAAAAGAAAATAACACACCACAAATCTTCGTGAGAGTGCCTGCTTCACTACCACGGAGCATCAAAAGAGCCTTAGGCTCTTTTTTTGTGCGTACAGGATTTTACAGGATGCCCGATCATCTCACCGCTGCCAACGGTGTAAATGAAAAAATGCATGTAACATGGCATACATTTTTCACATGCATTTTTTGATTTTTCACATGCATCTTTCATGCATTTTCATGCATTGAAAAAGCATTGGCAGATGCACAAACACCGCTGCCAACGGTGGACCGATTCAAAATGGGGGCGGGGCCTCGTGAAGGGGCTCCTGAAATTTATTTTCAATTCGCTTAGCAACTTTAACGGATCTCTAACGAGTACCAATTAAATACTATCGTATATTTGCATGTAATTAAAAATCAAAAATCATGGCAGTTTACAGAGAAGGTTATCACACAATTAAAAAAATCATGTCCACCTCAATCCAAATATATCCCGACGCAGCGGATTTTGGGTCACCAACCAATAACACTGATGAGATTGCAAGGGATGTCAAACAATTAATAGAATGGTACGGTATAGAAGGCACAAGGGTAGAAAACAAGTACCGCACCGGTACAACGGTTACTCACGATGTCCTGTTAATTGACGAGTGGGTCACCAAGCAAGAAGAGAGGTTCAGGGTAACTTATGTCTCAACCAGAGCCAACGGTGAAACCAAGGGATACTTTTATGTCGAAAAACTTTAACGTTTTTTATCGTTACTGATTGTTTCGTTTGACGTATATTTGCATGTAATTAAAAATCACTAAATATGAATCTATTAGTCAAAATCGTTTTCGTAATAGTAGCACTTAGGATAGCACCCCTCATGACCATCGGTGTGGCATGCATGTATGCAAATCTAGGTTGGTTCGGCGATTTCATAGGCACAATCCTTTTCATCCTCGGTATTATACACATGGCAGCAAAGTTTAGAGATTAACAAAATCTTAACGATTTTAATCGTTGTCAATTAAAACATTTCACTTACATTTACATGTAATTAAAAACTAATCATTATGAAACTTTGGATGTTAATCATGTTAGGGTACGGAATCTACCGATTCTTCGTAGCCGAGGAGTCTAAAACTCCAGTCGAAATTAAATCAAGACCAAGAAAACAAAGGACCCAAGAACATACTACCTTAGTAACATACTACCGCCCGCGAGGGGGTGAGCGGGCTTCTAGACCTAAGCAACTGGCCGAGGTGACACCGAAGAGAGACAGAGGAATGTTCTCGAAACACTTTATTAATAATAATACAGAAGAAGCAGATTATGTGGAAGTGGATTAAAAGAGAATTAGTCATCATAGTTATACCAGCCGACGGTACGTGTGAGATCGGCTGGATATGGATAGGCGTTATAGCAATCAAGGTATTAGCAGCGGTGTTACACTTCGCTGCAGCATTAACAACATAGATTTTTAATTACAAATAACATCTATATGTTGATCTGAAGAGCACTCCAACGGAGTGCTCTTCTTCTTTTGTGTGAAGAGATTTACCAAAGCAAACATGTGTTTACCTAAAACACCGCCGGCAACGGTAGAATCCGGTTGCGATTCCTAAGAAATTATCCAGAAAACTTTAACGTTTTAAATTGAAGTTTATTACTAAGAATTTATTACTTTTACGTGTAATTAAAAATCAAATATATGAAAGCAAAGTTAAAAATCGAAATTCCTGAAGCAATCATCCAAGCATGTGAGAACAACGGAGTATCAAGGAAGAACATCAAAAGCAGAATTTCTCATTTATTATTTTTAAATCTTGTTGAAAGATTTCTTGTGGATGAAGAGGAAGAGATTATTGAGAATATCATTTCCGAGGAGGAAGATGAAGAATAAGAAAAATTAAATTTATTATAAAAGGTTGTTCACAAGAGCAACCTTTTTTTTGCGAAAAAATCTTTATCAAAGCAAACATGTGTTTACACAAAACACCGCTGCCAACGGTGGCAAGGGATTAACCATTTTATTATGTGGCAAAAATCTTTTTTAAACTTTAACGTTCCTCTAACGGAGTTATTAGTAGATTATAATTAATTTTACATGTAATTAAAACCAATCAATCTCATGGAAGAAAAACAAATTGAAAGAGAAATCCTAATGTGTTTAGAAAACGCAGCTTGTTGTGGAAGAGACCCGGGTGATCACACTGACTATCTTAAGAGATTAACAGCACATTTAATGAGGTCAATTAAAATATATAAAGATACACCCACTAAAATCTTTGAAGAGGAATAACACACAACTAAACCGGCAACGGTGCAAGAGAGAGGCTTCGGCCTTTTTTTTTGTGGCCTTTTGACATGTAATTGTATCCTGAATCCGTCTCACCGCTGCCAACGGTGGGCCTGGATTTTAATGATGGAAATCTTTTTTTGAACTTTAACGTTTCTCTAACGGAGTTATTAGTAGATTATAATTATATTTACATGTAATTAAAAATTAAACAATATGAAACAAAAAATCGAATTAAGTAATTCCTATGTTATCGAAGGTCCAGTAGAAAACTTAGAGAAGGCAACGGTGTTAGTCGCTACTCTTGAAAGAGAAATGCAAACAAGATATAATGAAACCTTACAATTTTCCGGTGAATCTGCGGCGATGGATGCAAGGGATGATGTTTATGAGGAATATCTAGATGATTTTAAATCCATTGGATTTCAAATGATTGATTAAAACCCTTAGGGGTTTTTTTTGTGGCATTTTGAATCGGCCGAATCCGGCCCACCGCTGGCGTCGGTGGAAATGGATTTTGTAAGCAAAAAGCAAAAAAAGCAATTTTTTAGGTAATTAAAGCGGAAGACCGTTGCCAACGGTGGGAAGCAATTTTCGACATCGGCAAACAACAGAAAAAGCAATGCTTACATCAGAAAACCGCTGGACTAAATCTTAACACAACTCTAACGATTAATATCGTTTGTAACTAACCAAGAAGTCATATATTTACATGTAATTAAAAAACTTAAAACATTATGAAAAAATCTTTTATCATTTTAGCTCTTGCCATCGGTGCACTAGCAAACGCACAATGTCGAGTTGGTTTTCACGAATCTCAAGGTGATGTCTTCTTCACTCCTCACTACGGTGTCACAAACACTCTAGGTGTGGACCTGGCAATTAGAATCACAGATTTCAGACTCGGCGCCGGTACATCAATCTTGATTGACAACACAGAAAGAGAACAAGATGGAATCACTTACAAAAAATCAGAATGGTCCATTTACGGAACCGGTGGGGTCAGAGTCTATGATGTTGTCCTCGGTGGCCGGGTTGGGGTTATAAAATCGGAACCAAATGAATTTAATATCAACGGAATACCACAACAGCTACCAAATTCATCCAGAACACTCTATGGAGGTTATATAGGTTACTTTGTTAAAAACAATATAAGTGTCAATGGTGGCTGGGACAACATGGCAGAATGGAACTTGGGCGTGAGCTTTGGTTTTTAATTGGCGGGTTATTACAACCAGGGTGTGCTTCAAAGCACACCTTTTTTGTGGGCTTTGGAATCGGTCTGTCCGAACTCACCGTCAGCATCGGTGTAAGAGGTAAGCACGTAAGCACATATACCGGACATACCATGTCACTAACATACCCCCGCGCGAAGAGGTATTTTGAAGAATACATAATCTTCTTCAGCTTCTTCTTTCTCCTGGACTCACCGCCGCCCACGGAGGCCCACGTGTCTTGCCTATAAAAATTTAGGTGGGTTTCCCAGAGGGACCACAAGAAAGGATCTGGTAGATTACCCACCAGATCCTTATTAACAAAAACCAATTATTAACTGGGATAACCAATCCCTTATTATGTACAGAGCAAATATAAGATAACCTTTCTGGATATCCCGTTAGAGTGACGTTAAAGTTTTCGCAACGGTGGAAAAGGAAAGTGAGATGAAAAAGGATATGGAGAAGATATGAAAAATTTTACATAGCCCACCCGTAGCCCACCGCTGGCGTCGGTGGAACACAAGAGAGCATGAGGCAGGCAACAAGAGAACAATGCCTGTCCAATAGCACCGCCGAATAAAACTTTAACGTCTCTCTAACGGAGTTGTTAAAATAAAATCCTTATATTTACATGTAATTAAAAATCACTTAATCATGACAGAATTAATCAAAGAAGAAGAATTAGTATTAGCAAAAGAATTAATCTATTTCATTTATGGTTTCACTTTTATAATGCTAGTAATATCAATCACAATGTTTAGCATCGGTGATTTGATTGTTGAGAGCAATGCTTACAAAAAATATTTAAAACAACCAAGGTGTCACAGATGTGATGAAGTGTGTGAAACCAATCATGATTGTTCAGAATCCTCAAGTTAACTTTAACGCAACTCTAACGGTTAATATCATAGTTATACTAAAAGAAAGTCTTACATTTACATGTAATTAAAAAATCAAAATCTTATGAAAGCATTATCTCAACAACAATGGGCAAACATTTTTAAAGTGGTAGCAGTTATCATCTTTGCTACAATTATCTATTCTGTAACTTCTTGTTCTAGTTCCTGTTCAAAAACTAAAAGATACTGGAGAAATCACAGGTGTGTCTAAACTCACGGTGTGACGGGAAGAAAAAGGCTTAGGCCTTTTTTTTGTGGGCTTTGCTAGAGTTTGCTTTTTTATATAATCTTATGTGACCACCGCTGCCAACGGTAGTATTGTTATTTGCCTGTTAAAAAAATAGGCAACTTTTTTTCTTGGTCCAAGAGAGCTAAAGTAAGACACTGTTACGGAAATAAAAAATTAATTCAGTTAGAGTTTCGTTAAAGTTTATTTTGGAAAATGTAGGAAAAATGTTTTATAATCCGGATCACCGCTGGCGTCGGTGGAAAAGGAAGAAAGCAAAAAAAAAGCAAAATGCCAAATTTTGGAATTTTGGAATCGGCTCACCGCTGGCGTCGGTGGAAATGGATTTTAAAAGGAAAAAGCAAAAAAAGCAATTTTTAAGGTAATTAACATAGAAGACCGCCGCCAACGGTATGGACCCTATATTCTTCTCATTCTAAAAATGACCCCCCCTCCGCCCTTTATACTAAAATAGACCCCCCCTCCAGTCTCTGAGGGGGGTGTTTTTATCGGCTATATGGCCCCTGTAAAGCCCCCTCGTGCGATAGGCCATCTTCTAGAGCCATATAAGCTAAGATAGGGGTCCCTCAGATCGTATAGACCAAATACATCATTAGGGGACCCTTATAAGGGGTAAACTGAGGGGGGCCTCGCGTATAAGACATCTGCACCGGGTGCCATTCGCTAAAGCGGTTTTGGGTTGGTAACTGGTGTTGACTAGAGTTGACCAGGGTTGGTAACTAGAGTTGACTAGAGTTGTCCATGGTTGACATCCGGCATTAGAGATTGGTGTCTGGGGTTGTCCAAGACACATCGGATGCCTCCCAGTGTTACCGTGGACATTCTCTTACGGGTTCCGGATAAATTTGAATCGATTTTTTTTGCGTGCTATATTTAGTAGGGTGTTCCAGAGTTATTTCGTAAAAGCCTGGTATACTTGGGGGTTTGTACTGATATATAAAAATAAAACCGAGCATGCAAACCAAAATATTATTCATCACATGCAACAGGGTGAAAGACACCTACGGCATCACATCCGGACTCTACAACTCAGCCAAGTTTGTTTCTGATTTTCTCAACACCCAAGGGTACGAGAGTCGTCTGGTGGCAGTGCAGGATGCCAATTCAATTGACAGAGTTGTCACAGAATTTAACGCTGACATAGTCATTATAGAAGCCCTATGGG
>ENA-OSIY01000218-OSIY01000218.1-marine-metagenome-genome-assembly--contig:-NODE-218-length-33223-cov-13.866168_pt1 | contig 33223 bp, 21 predicted proteins | sample MGYA00237884_ERZ534233 | MGnify/ENA primary metagenome ERZ534233 (study PRJEB26412, sample SAMN06343840) | marine metagenome | isolation source: estuarine water | place: USA: Columbia River Estuary... | reverse complement strand
TAATGATACGGCGACCACCGAGATCTACACCTCTCTATTCGTCGGCAGCGTCAGATGTGTATAAGAGACAGTATATGCATTGTCAATATCGATACTCGATAAAAAATTGTATTCTCTTTCAGCAAAAATAAGTTTGGGAAATTGCGTTTTTAAAATCTCCTTAAACTCATTTAACCATAAATTAACTAAGGGTGTGTCAATAAAATCGTATTGAAATGCTAAACTATATTTATAATTAAATCGATTATATTTATCAGATTTATGTGGCAAATACTCTTCGTATCGAGTTAAAAACCAAAAACTAGCTCCAAATAAATCAAATGGTATTAAAGAATTACTTGTTTTAAACAATATTTTTTTAAATCGAATGCTGCTCATTACCTCTAACTGATAATCTTTAATTCCAAAATCAAACAAAATAAGATGAGGCGAAATATGAATACAATTATCAAGGCTTTCATCAGAATAATTAATCTTCGGCGTCGATGATTTAATAAAATAATCAAGCTGTTGGGTAAGCTCAAAATCAATCCCTAAACCTTCAGTAATAAGCGTTCGTAAAACATAAGTTAAACGATTACTAAATTTAGGAGAATATATTAAAATTGAATTTATAGATTCAAATTTATACTTAATTAAAAATAAAAATTAAATATAACACATAAAGTTATCGAATAACTCTTGTTAGTTTAAAAGATAATTGAAATAAAGGCAATTATAGTTTCTAACACTCCTCTATTAATATATTAGGATTAAAATAAAAATAATTACATTAAATATTCTACTTTTATACTATTAAAATATAACCATGAGCGATATCTCACATTTTTTTCAACCAATTAATACTCATGATTTAATTAATGTTTCGCAATTAAAAGAAAAACAATTTGGACAGATTTTTTCAATATTTTCTTCCCAAGAAAATTTTCCTACTCTCGAAAATATAGATTTGGCAATTATTGGTGTATGCGAAGATAGAAATTCTGAAAAAAATATAGGCTGTGGATTAGCACCAGATACTGTTCGCAACTATTTATATCAACTATATGGTGGAAGTTATAGTTTGCGTGTAGCCGATTTAGGTAATATTATTGCAGGCCATTCTAGCGATGATACTTATTTTGCTTTACAAACAGTGGTTGATAATTTAATAAGAAACAACATTGTTCCAATTATTATTGGTGGGTCACAAGATTTGAGTTATGCTCAATTTTTGGGATATAAGAACCTAGAACAAACCATTAATATCGTTTCTATCGATAGTGTTTTTGATCTTGGTAACCCCGAAGAAAATATTTCTAATACCTCTTATTTAGGGAAAATTATTTTATATCAACCCAACTTTTTATTTAATTACAGTAATATAGGCTATCAAAGCTATTTAGTAGATCAAAATAGTGTTGAGACAGAATATTGGGCAAAAGTTCCAAGCCTTGAAGGCAACAATATTATCTATAATAGTTTGAATAAATCTATTAGAAACATTTATAATGTCACTACTCGATCTAATGATCGAGTAAGTTTAGTTTTCAGTGATGGTACATTTGGTAATTTACCTCGTGGAACATTTAGAGTTTACTATCGTGCAAGCAACGGCATTAGCTACACCATTAACCCCCGCGATGTAAAAAATGTAGGAATCTCAATTCCATATGTGTCTAATGTTGGTCAAGCAGAAACTTTAACGTTAACATTAAGTTTACAAACATCAGTGGGCAATGCAGCAGAAGCTGAATCAAATACCAGCATTAAAAATAATGCACCTGCTACATATTATACTCAAAATAGAATGATAACTGCCGAAGATTATAATCTAAGTCCACTAGGCGTTAATCAAGATGTTGTTAAAGTTAAAGCAGTCAATAGAAGTGCCAGCGGTATTAGCAGATACTTTGATCTAGTTGATCCAACTGGCAAATATAGTAAAACGAACCTGTTCGGCGATGACGGCGCAATATATAAAGAAGAATATACTACTAGTTTTAGATTTACGTTTGCAACCCGTACAGATATTGAAGCAGTAATTTATAATCAAATATATGAAACTTTAAAAACTACTCAACTACGTGATTTTTATTACTCAAAATTCTTTAGAATTGCCACTGATTCGTTAGATGTTAACTGGTACAGTAATACAGTAGATACTAATCAAACAACTGGATACATTGGAGAACTTGCTGCGCCGTACCAGTTAGGCTCGTATACTAATACTAATTTACGATTTGTAACTCCTGGTGCCCTATTAAAATTTACAGCACCGTCTGGATATTATTTTGATAAAACTAATGATAATGCAATAGTTTTAGGTTCTGCAACCTCTGCAAATTTAACTTCTATCTTATGGGCAAAAGTAATATCTGTTGTTGGAGACGGAACTAGTGGCGGAGACGGAACACTTATTGACGGTTCGGGCACTGTTGTGTTAAATGACGTTATCCCAACAGGCGCAGTGTTATTAGAACTTATCCCAGCATGGAAATCTTCAATCAATACAACTACTATTGCTACTATGGTAGATTTAATGTTTTCAAATAAACCGTTCGGATTACGATATGATATTGAAACATCCACTTGGAAAATTGTATTTGAAGTAAATTTAAATACCTTAGATAATTTTAATACTGCTAATCAGGGTAATAACTCAAACCAACAAAAAGATTCTAGTTGGTTATTATTGTTTACTACTGATACTGAGTTTTACACAGTAACATCGAGATTAATTAGATATATTTTTGAAAGTGATGCTCAGATTCGATTCTTCTTTGATGCTAGCGATAAAATTTATGATACCAGGACCAACACCGTTGTGAAAGATAAAATCAAGGTGCTAGGCATTAATACTGCACCTCCAAGTTTTGTTAACTCATTTACCTATGATCGTGATTGGGAAATTACTGAGGAATATACCGGACTTGACGGGTATGTTGATACAAAGAAAATTCAAGTTACTTTTAGCGATTCTGACGACGACAGTGTAGTAGATAATCCTAGCCTATTTGAAGAAATTGTAGATATAACTAACTCTCCAGACAATAAAAAATATGTAATACTTGAACGATATATTATTGCTCAGGGACAAGAAGATTATCGATTATTTGATAATAGTAACAATACAGTATTAATTGTAAACACTCAACCAACATTAGTTTCTAGTTATGTTGACAAACAATATTTTTATTTTAAAGATATTGGTGCTATTAAACAACTTAACAAGATTACTTCTACGTTTACATCATCATTAAATTATAAAGTATATTCTGGTCGTAGAGATATTAAGTTCCAATATATTCATAATGCAGATTATGAGTCTCGTATAGATCCAGGATTGACCAATATCATTGATACATTTATATTAACTAAGCAATATGATAAAATATATCGTCAGTGGTTAGCAGGAACAATATCTACTGAACCGCGGCCGCCAAGCACTGATTATTTGTACACATTATTGGCCACAGACCTTAACAAGATCAAATCGATAAGTGATGAATTAATTTATCACCCAGTGAAATATAAAGTATTATTTGGCGAAAAAGCTTCTTCAGACGTGCAAGCAACATTTAAGATTGTAAAAAATGCAGAAGTTGTCATCAGTGATAACGATATTAAATCAAGAGTCTTGTCATCAATTAATGAATTCTTTTCGCTTGAAAACTGGGACTTTGGCGACAGCTTTTATTTTAGCGAACTATCATCTTATATAATGAGTAAATTAACTCCTAACATTGTAAACTTTTTAATAGTGCCTAAAGATAATACGCTATCGTTTGGCGGCCTATATGAAATAAGATCAGAAAAAGATCAAATTTTTATTAACGGTGCAACCATCGATAATCTTGAAATTATATCGGCTGTAACTGCTAGTAAAATTAACAGTGCTGGCGCAATAACTACAACGCCAACTATTTTAAGTACACAGTCTATTACCAGTGGGAGTTACTAATGGCAAATAATGATCAGAACGAATCAGGCCTGCCGCTGTCAAGTGCTGACAACAGAGATTCGGCAAACTTGTTGCCAAGAGTTTTTAGAACAGATAGTAATAAAAAGTTTTTACAAGCAACGTTGGATCAACTAACCCAGCCAGGTGCGGTTAAAAAAATTAATGGCTATATTGGTCGACAAACGGCCAAGGCAATAACATCGGATGATATTTTTGTAAAAGCTGCTGATACCACACGACAAAATTATCAATTAGAACCAGCGGCAGTTATTCGAGACTATCTTGGAAATACTAATTTTTACAAAGACTATATTGATCATATAAATCATGTTGATGTTCTTGGCGGCAATGCATTAAATCATGAAAAATTAAACAGTCAAGAATCATACTCGTGGAATCCACATATTAACTGGGATAAATTTGTTAATTACCAACAATACTACTGGTTACCGTATGGCCCAGCACCAATTAGCATTACCGGACAGCAACTAGATATAGAAAGTACATATACCGTTGATGCAGTTGATGAATCAGACAATTATGCATTTTTATTCTCACCTGATGGACTAACACGCAATCCTACTCTAACTTTGTATAGGGGTCAAACATATACATTTATTATTAACTCTCCAGGCAATCCGTTTAGTATTAAAACTGCTAGGGTAGCAGGCACGCTAGATAGGTATACCATTGGAGTTTCTAATTCTGCAGTTGAATCAGGCACAATAACATTTACTGTAGGGGTTAATTCACCTGATGTATTATATTATGTTAGCGAAAACAGTGTTGATACTGGTGGAGTATTCCATGTATTAGATATTGATGAAAACACATATTTAAATGTTGATGCTGATATTTTAGGCAAACAAACATATACTATGAGTAACGGCATTCCTTTATCAAACGGAATGAAATTAAAATTTGAAGGTAACATTTTTCCTATAAACTATGCAACAGGCTATTGGTATGTAGAGGGGGTAGGAACTGCAATTCGATTAGTTGCAGAAACTGATTTGGAAATTATTAGTGCATATTCTCAAGAAAGGGCATTATTATTTGATGATGAGCCCTTTGACCAAAGCCCGTTCAGTACTGCCACATCCTTCCCGCAATATAAGGACTACATATTAGTTGCTCGAGGTACTCCAGATAGAAATCCGTGGAGTCGATACAATCGATGGTTTCATCAAGATGTGATCATAGCTGCCGCAACAGCAGTTGGGCAAGTTCCATCTCTTGATCAAGCAGCCCGAGCAATACGTCCTATTATTGAGTTTAATGTCGGACTAAAATTATTTAATTTTGGGCATCAAGTAAAAGCCAACGTTACATTAGTTGATACATTTACTAAAGATGTATTTTCAACCGTTGAAGGTCAGTTAGGGTATAATATTGACGGAGTAGACCTTGCTGCCGGAATGCGAGTATTGTTTACAGCAGATACTGACTCTCTAGTTAAAGATCGAATCTTTAATATTAATTTTGTAAATATTACGGTTCCCGGCCGCCAGATTGGTTTTTATGCGTTATCTGGAGTTGATACGGATACTAATATTATTACAATAGAAACTAACACATTAACTAATTCTATTGGTCACGGTCTAACAACAGGCAATCAAATATTATATCTTAATAATGGTAATGCAGATATTTCTGGGTTGATCAACAGAAAAGCCTACTATGTGTTAGTACTTAATACTACTCAAATAAAATTATATACTGACAAAAATTTAACAGTGGTTGCTGATATTTTTGCAACAGGCTCAGATGTACACAAGTTAGAAGTGTTTTCTGGATATCGTAGACAAATTAATTTAGTCGAAGCTGATGACAGTATTCCATTAGTGAATGAAACTTTGTTAGTAGAGCAAGGAACTGTGAATCAGGGACTAATGTATTGGTACACTGGCACTACATGGAAAATTGGTCAGACAAAAACGGAGGTTAATCAACCTCCATTATTTGACGTATTTGCCGCCAGCGGCAACAGCTACGGAAACGCATTGGTATATGACGGTACAACATTTGCAGGCACTAAATTATTTTCATATAAAGTAGGAACTGGAACAACTGATACCGAATTAGGATTTCCATTATCCTATCAAAATATAAACAATATTGGTGATATTGCTTTTGAGTTTAATCTGTTATCTGACACTTTTAAATATAAAAATGTAGTTGATATTATTACTCAGCCTACTGATGTTGGATTCTTAAAATCAATTTCAAATTTAACTACTTTTAATTATGTTAATGGATGGAAGACTACACTGATAACAAATTTACAGCCCATTATTAGAATATTTAAAGAAAGTGGATTAGTTAATAATTTTCCAGTTGACGTATATTCAAATGTAGATAAGTTAGTTGATTTAGAAGTTAGAGTATACATCAACGGAAAGAGACAGCCTAGGTCTAATTATACTATTACTGAAAACAGTGTTAGAAAATATATATTGCTAACGACTAATGTTGCATTGACTGACGTAGTTACATTGAAATGTTTTTCTGCACAGCAAAAAAATAATAACGGATATTATGAAATCCCAGTTAATTTACAAAACAATCCATTAAACAATAACTTATCAGAATTTACATTAGGTCAAGTAATTGATCACGTTGATACTATAATTGACAATATTAGTGCATTTGTTGGTACATATCCTGGCACTGGTAATTTACGAGATATTGGAAATGTTACAGCGTATGGCACACGATTTATTCAACATTCTGGTCCTGTAAATTTAAGTCTATACCACCTCGGCACCCCAACTGCAAATGTATTCAAAGCATTAGAACAAGCACGAGATGATTACAGTAAATTTAAGAGAGCATTTATTGTAACAGCAACTAGTTCGGGAATTGACACAGATCCACGACGACACGTTGACCATGTACTAGCAGAATTAGCAAAAGATAAATCCACATCACGTCCTTACTACCTATCAGATATGTTTGGATATGCCGCGTCTAGTATATTTGAATATACAGTGCTTGATGCTCGTACAAAAATATATCCATTAAATGCGGTATTTAATTTAACAGTATTATCAAATAAAGCAGTTAATCTTTACCTAAACGATGTGCAACTAGTAGAAGGCCAAGATTACGTATTTGGTACAGATGTATTCTTTGAAATACTAACTGACCTTACTGATGGTGATATTATCATGGCAGTAGAGTACGAAAGTACTGACGGGTCATTCTGTCCTGCTACACCTACTAAGTTAGGTTTATATCCTAAGTTTGTTCCTTCAAAATTTGTAGACACTACCTACGCCGTACCAACGGAAGTTATTCAAGGACACGATGGTAGTATAACTATTGCATTTGGCGACTACCGAGATGACCTAATCTTGGAATTAGAAAAACGTATTTTCAATAATATCAAAGTACAATATAATCCTGATATTTTTAATATCTACGATTACGTTCCGGGGTATGATAGAGCAACAGTATACTCAAAAGATGAATACGAATCTATCCTAGGCACATTCTTTTATCAATGGACCAGCAATGTTGGACAAGATTTTACTAAACAGAATATTGAATGGTGGAACAGATTAGATCCATTTACGTTTAATTATCGAGGTAATTATTCTCCTAACGGATACCCTGTTCCGGCTTACTGGAGAGGTATATATCGTTGGTTGTTAGATACTGACCGCCCGCATACACATCCATGGGAGTGTTTGGGATTTAGTTTAGCTCCAACGTGGTGGCAAGAAGTCTACGGTCCAGTCCCTTATACTAGTGACAATTTAATCATGTGGGATGATATCCGTCAGGGCATAGTTAGAGAACCTGGACAACCTATTAGACGTTTGGATAAATTTGCAAAGTCTATCTTAGCCCACGGTGTGCCTGTAGACGAGAATGGCGAATTGCAAGACCCAGTTAATTCTAATTTTGTAAACGGTCCTATCAAACCAACTGCAGAAGGCTATTATACATTTGGCGATGTTGGACCAGTTGAATCTGCATGGCGTCGTTCGGGACATTATCCTTTTGCAATCATTCAAGCAGCATTACTAATGCAACCTAATCGAGTTCTTGGAACATGTTTAGATAGAAGTCGTACGGTGCGTAATCTTAGTAATCAATTAGTCTATTCTGAAACTGGATTACGTATTAGGCTTGCTGATATTGTATTGCCCTCAACTGCAACAAGTACACAACGAGTATCAACATCAGGATTAATCAACTACATCGTTGACTATTTGACCAATGATACAACCGTGTTGATTAGTCAGTATCAGACTGATTTAGATACTCTAACTAACAATCTTGGAGTTAAGTTAGGCGGATTTACCGCAAAGAATAAATTTAAATTATTATTAGATAGTAAGAGTCCAACCAGTACTGGTAGTATTTTTATTCCTGAAGAAAATTACACTGTTTTCTTAAACACATCGTCAGCAGTTAAAAAAGTAGTATACAGCGGAGTAGTTATTACCAAACATGTTGATGGTTTTGAAATCACCGGATATTATAACGAGCAACCGTATTTTAATTACTATCCGTGGTTAGAATCTGCTAGAACTATTAATGTTGGCGGAATATCTGAAAGTTATATTATATGGTCAGCTGGCAAACGTTATGTTGCTGGTGGAATTGTATATTACGGTAACCAATATTATCGAGTAAATGTTGTCCATACCTCTACAGATACGTTTGACGCTACACTATTTTCTAGACTTGCAGTATTGCCAGTTAGTGGCGGCCGTGATGCCAACATTAGAAAATCATGGGATACTACACTACCATTAACTTTGGGCTACGGAACAAAGTTAGCAACAGTTCAAGAAGTAGTAGATTTCTTGCAAGGGTACGGGGCATATTTGTCAAATCAAGGATTTGTATTTGATGACTTTAACACTACATTAAAAGCTATTACCAACTGGGAAACCGCAGTAAAAGAATTTATGTTTTGGACAACCCAGAATTGGAGCGCCGGCGCAGTACTTTCTGTGAGCCCAGCAGCAAATAGAATAACCTTATCTACTACTAACAGTGTGGTTAATGATCTGCTAGATCCGTTTTATGGATATAAAATATTTAGAGTAGATGGTCAAAAATTAGAACCTGAATTTACTAATACCTATCGAAATGACGATGAAAATCAATTTTCAATAACTCCTACAAGTACTACCCATGGAATATATGGCGCTGTATTTTATATGATACAAAAAGAACATGTAATGATCTTAGATAACAGAACATTGTTTAATGATGTTATCTATGATCTTGAACCCGGATACCGTCAGGAACGTATTAAAGTTATCGGATATCTCAGTCAAAGTTGGAAGGGCGGTTTTAACATTCCAGGATTTATTTTTGACCAAGCTAGAATATATGACTGGACACCATGGACTGATTATAAACTAGGTGACATTGTAAAGTATAAAGAATTTTATTATTCTGCATTATCAACCTTACCGGGTGTCCAAAAGTTCAATGCTGCTAACTGGTCCTTGCTTGCTGAAAAGCCCACAGCAAAAATGTCAGCTAACTGGGATTATCGAGCTGAACAGTTTACCGATTTTTACGACCTCGATACTGACAATTTTGATGCAGAGCAACAGAAATTTGCACAGCACTTAATTGGATACCAGAAACGTCAGTACCTTGAAAATATTATCAAAGACGATGTGAGTCAATATAAATTTTATCAAGGTATGATTATTGAAAAAGGTACGCAAAATGTTCTTAATAAATTGTTTGACGTGCTAAGTGCTGATGGCGTAGAAAGTTTAACATTTAACGAAGAATGGGCAGTTCGTGTAGGATCATACGGCGCCGTTACCGCGTTTGATGAAACAGAATTTATTTTAGATGAATCACAATTTAAAATAAATCCTCAACCAGTAGAGTTAGTATCAACAATTGATTCCGCAGTAGTTGATTTTGTCTACAGACAACGTCCGTCGGATATATACATTAAACCGTTAGGATATAATAACGATATATGGACAGTAACAGGCACTAAACAGTTTCTGCGTACTCCTGGATTTGTTAGATATGAAGATGTAAATTTAAGTGTTGACACATTAGACGTTACGTTACTAAATGATATTAGTATCTTTACCGAAGGTGACTATGTATGGTGCGCATTTGAAAATAAATTAAACAGTTTTAAAGAACGATGGAATGTATATAGATTTACTCAGAGTGCATTCACTGTAACTAAAGCAGAATACTTTTATAACTCTACTAGTAAAATTGGAGAAATAGTTCTAACCTGCAATATAATTCCTAATGTAGTCGCTGGCGATATAGTAGGTCTCACAAATGTTGCTGTTCCAAAAGATGGATTTTATACGGTGTACTCAGTTGGCGTAGAGCGAGTTGGCAGCACGCCCGGAGCATCAACACCACGAAAAATTGTTATTCGCACAGTAGCAACAGGCTGGTCGCCGTTACCGGAACCACCAGCAATAGTATTGTACCAGTTTGTTCCTTGCTTGTTTGATACAATTGATAATGTAAATAATAATTTACCAACTAGTATTAAACCTAGTGAATTATTATGGACCAAAGATTCTGGCAACGGCACCTGGGGTGTTTACGAAAATAATACAATATATAATTCTTTTAATATAGACCTTACTACTATTCCTGATCTTACTGGTTTAAACTTTGGTAAAAAAGTAACAGTATCTCAAACCGGTACCACGGCAATTGTAACAGATGCTGCCCAGGTAATTATATTAGAAAGACAAAATGTCTCAGGAACATACAACACTACTATTGGTACGCAAGTATATAAATGGATTCAAACGCATTCACTGGTAATTGACTCATCTATAGCTGACATTGCTACTCAAGAATTTGGTGCCGAAACTGCGTTATCAGCTGACGGCAAATGGTTAGCAATTGCCGCCTCGTCAGCATCTAATGTCAATGGAAGCGGATTTAATAATCAAGGGTATGTTTCCCTGTATTATAAAGCAGCAGGCAATAGATATACTTTTGTTAATTATATAATAAGTCAAACTCCGGCAGCTGACAAACAATTTGGAACTAAGTTAGCATTTGCTAAAAATGGAACTACTTATATTTTAGCAGTGTCGTCAATTGATGCAGTGTATTTTTATCAAGCTACTGGGAATAGTAGCTGGGCCAATTATGTAAACTCGTTATTAATAACTGATGTTGAAAATATCACAATGTCTGCAACAGGCAACAGGTTTGCCGCAGCAGTACCGAGTGCTGTTTCAAATAAAGGTCAAGTAAAACTATATACGTTAACTCTAAACAATTATGTATTGTCAACTACGCTTAGTGGCATTGCATCAAGTGATAGATTTGGTAAAAGTATTTCGTTAGCCCAATCTTCTCAGTATATTGCTATTGGCAGTGATATTGGTAACGTCTATATATACAATACGACCAGTGCCAGCACACCGTATCAAATAATTACAAGTTTAACTAAAGATATAGGCGACCAATTTGGCACAACGGTACAATTTACTAACAACGATACTACGTTAGTAGTATTTGCTACTAGCGCAAGCCGAGTTGATATTTATGATCTTTACGGTACTAAATTTTTATACGGCGAAAGTGTCACTTCAACTGCTGTCAGTTACGGAGCATCAATTGCCACAGGTAATAATACAATTTTAGTTGGAGCACCTAATTTTAACAGCTCTGCCGGTACAATGTTCTCATATGTTAAATCACCGGTGTTAAAATCATGGACTTTAAAAGTGTACGAGCAACCGAGACCAAATATTTCTAATGTTAAAAAGGCATATCTATACAATAAAATAACCAATACTATTGTAACGTACCTTGACGTAGTTGATCCGATACAGGGAAAAATTCCAGGCATAGCCGACCAAGAAATTCGATACAAAACATATTTTGACCCAGCAACTTACTCTGTGGGTACTAGTGCAGTTAACGTTGATAGCGGATTAAATTGGACTACCGCTCAAGTAGGTATGTTATGGTGGAATTTAACTCGTGCTAAGTTTTTAGACAACCAAGGAGGAGAAGTAGTATATAGATCAACTACTTGGAACAAGTTATATAAAACTGCAAGCATTGATATCTACGAATGGGTTGAAACAAAGTATCTACCAAGCGAATGGAACAATTTAGCTGATACTACTAAAGGACTGGCCGCAGGTATTAGTGGTACAAGCCTTTATGGGGACACTGTCTATAGTGTTAAAAACAAATATGACACTGTTGGGCAACGATTAATTCCTACATATTATTTCTGGGTTAAGAATAAAAAAATAACACCTAATGCTGCTGGTAGAACAATAGCAGCAGACAAAATATCCAGCCTAATATCTGATCCTATAGGATACGGATACACCTGTGTTGCCCCTACTGGTACAAACAGTTTTAGTTTAGTTAATTTTGCTAATCTATTAGAAGGTACTGATATAGTATTAAATTTCCAGACATGGTTAATAGAGAATCATGACATTAACATGCACAGTCAATGGAAAATTATAAGCGAGCATCCAAACACAACTATTCCTAAAAATATTGAAAACAAATGGATAGACAGTTTAATCGGAAAAGACAGTAACGATCGGGTTATTCCTGATACTAATCTTCCAGTAAAAAATCGTTACGGAATAGAATTTAGACCTCGTCAGGGGATGTTTGTTAATAGAGTTGAAGCATTAAAACAGTACATAGAACGAGTTAATGCTATCTTAATGGAAAATTTAATTGTCGATGACTTTGATATAAGTGATCTAATGTTATCTGATCCTGCCCCGTCAACAGTTTCAGGATTGTGGGACACTGTTATTGACTTAGACACTGAGTTGCGATTTATTGGAACTGCATCATTAGTTCAGGCAACACTAACTGCGGTAACTGAAAATGGAATTATAACTGATATATTGATAGATAATCCAGGATACGGATACAAAAATCCTCCACTTATCAAAATTGTAAGTTCAGGAATTGGGGCAGTCCTATTTCCAATATTAGATACTGCTGGCAGAATTATCAGTGTTACTATACAAAATGCCGGGCGCGGGTATTTCAGTGAGACTATGCTAATAGTAAGACCTCATGCTGTGTTGGTGTCCAGCGATACTAGTTCATTTGATAAATGGAGTATCTATGAGTGGACTGCTAGAGACAGCAGTTGGAATCGTATAAGAAGTCAATCATTTGATGTAACAAAATTCTGGACGTATGCTGATTGGTATGCTACTGGGTATACACAGTTTACAAAAATTGATTATCTAGTCGACAATACATATTATCTTGTAACACTGTCTGCAAACATTGGCAGCATAGTTAAGGTAAAAAATATCGGTAGCGGCGGCTGGCTACTATTAGAGAAATACGATAATTTAACAACAATTGACTATACACAAAATTATAAAGTTGTTGGCAGACAATCCGGAACTATACAATTTGCAAGTAACATTTATACATTTATTAACTCATCAGTAGGATTTGACAATCAACTATTTGATGCTTCTTTGTATGATAATTATGCAGCAGCTGAATTAAGAATTATTATCAATTCTATTAAAGATAAAATTTTCGTTGACAATCTTCGAGTTGAATATTTAAAATTATTCTTTTCAAGTTTGCGTTATGTAATGCACGAGCAAATTTTTATTGACTGGGCATTTAAGACTAGTTTTGTAAAAGCAACTCATAATGTAGGCGAACTAAAAGAAAAAGTTACATATAATAACGATAATTTGTCTAATTTTGAAGACTATATTAATGAAGTAAAACCATACAGAACAAAAATTAGAGAGTATGTTAGTTCTTATAACAAAACAGATTATGCTAGACAATCAACAACTGACTTTGATTTAATTCCGTTAGTCACTGAAAATTTAACAGTTACACCGATGAATGTAACAGTTGCCAACAATGGCACTATTGATGCATCTTCAAATAGCATATTAGCATATCCGTGGAAACACTGGTATGATCATGTAGGATTTACTATACAGTCTATAGAAATATTTAATGGCGGCAGCGGATATATTAATCAACCTGTAGTTAAAATTGAAAGTGGATTCGGCACCGGCGCATCTGCAAAAGCATATATTTCCAACGGCAAAGTCAACAGAATTGATTTAATATCAGGCGGCACACGCTATCTTAAGGCACCTATCATCACACTAGACGGCGGCCTATCTGAGACAGGAACCGCAGCAACCGCAATTGCTATTATTGAAAGTGAAGTAGTTAGAGCAAATAAGATTGCTATTAAATTTGATAGAATAACTAGAGACTATCATATTAGTGAAAAAACTGAAACTGAAACATTACTTGGTACAGGGTCACGTGTACAATTTGCGTTAAAGTGGAGTCCAAGAATAGAAATAGGATCAGCTTCTATCAAGTTATATCCAGCAGGAATAAATCCTAACACTCCTGGAGTTACTGGCATTGACATTTTACGAGGCGAGTATACGTTATCGACTAGAAAATCTACCAGCAGAGGATACACCAGTTATTCTGGATTGTTAACATTAGATACTGCACCTACTGTGGGAGAGACCATTAGAATTACCTATGAGAAAAACTTTGAACATATGTCGGCAGCTGACAGAATTAATTTCTTCTATGAGCCAACAAGTGGAATGTTAGGTAAAGATCTAGCCCAACTAATGAACGGAATTGATTATAGTGGTGTACAACTACAAGGATTAGGATTTGGAGCAACCGGCGGGTGGGACGCCCTTCCGTGGTTCACTGATGAGTGGGATGGATTTGACCCAATCTATGATGATAGAATAATTACAGCATCAACGGGTCTCTATACATATGATTTACAATATGCTCCTAGTGTTGGAGAATTAGTGAACGTCTATATTTCTAGATACAATCCAACTGCAACTGTTAATATTATTTCAGCAACTGAGTCCGCGTTAAGCAATAAATCTGTTTGGATTACCACCGCCATTGTACACGGATTTACTGCTGATATGTTTGTTACTATAGCAGGAGTAACTGCTGGAAACTATAATGGCACATATCGAATTCGTCAAATAATTTCTGAAAATACATTTTCAATTAGTTTAGACAAGGTTGTAGTTTTGGGCACAGGCGGCACTGTATACGGATACACATACAGTGCCCCTGTTAGACTTGATGATCCAGCTTACAATACCCCGCAACAAACTAATCTTGATGCAATAATGAACTCTATTGTTGGCAACGGAACAACAGAAATATTTACATTACCTAATTCTAATTTAACTATTAATAATAAAGATAAAGTTATATTCCGTAAGAGCACAAGCGATGGAAGCATTCTTCCAAGACCTAATGATTACGATACACAATTACAAGGCGGCGCCTTTAACGGATCAGTGCTAACAACAGCAACTGGATACGCTCCTGCAGATATTAACATTGACGGCGATGATTTTGTTACCCCCGCAACTAGTTATGCTCCGGAAGAAATTGTTCCCGGACAGATAACAGATGCACTGGCCATTAAAGTATATCATAGGCCAGAAGGCGGCGCCCCAAACATCTTATTTAAGAACTATATAGGCAATGGTGTTACCAATACATTTATTATAGGTCAATACTTTGCTACTGACCGAGCAGTGATTGTTAAAGTTGGCAACGTAATAATTGAACAAATCGCATATACTATTGATTGGGCATCAAACTCTGTAATATTTGATACTGCTCCGTTGGCCAATTCTGTAGTTAGCATAATTAGTGTAGGCTTTAACAGTGAAAATATATTAGATTTGGATCATTTCGTAGCCGACGGCACTACTACTGAATATGTTACTCGTGCCCCATGGATTGACGGTGAATTAACTTCTACCGTGTTGGTTAATGGCATAGTACCTACGTATGAACTATTTAGAACTGACAATACATATGACAGTCCTAACAGAGTTGCTATACGATTTAGTTCGTCAGTTGAAGCAGATTCACTTATTAACTACATGATAGATACTGGAACTACTGTTCAAACCGCTAGTGTAGTAAAGAGTCAACTTATCACTACTAATGGAACTGCTAGAGTTTACAATTTAGATAATTTAAATTCTGGAGTATTACCCGGAAATAGATTACAACCGTACGAAACAAATGTTATTGTGCGCAAAGGTCAAGAAATACTACGTCCGTCAACTGTGATATACTTTACAATGGCTAATGATGTATTATCTTACACAATTCCTGCACATAAATTTGCTACGTATTCAATTAGCTCTAATAATATTCGAGTATATGCTGATTCTAATGTACTAACACCCGGCGTAGGATATATTGTTGATTTATTAGGAATTACAATTGAGATTTCTCAATCGTCGTATATAGCTGGTGCTAAGTTAGCAGTGGTAATTAATGTAGATTTTGATTATGCAATAACTGATGCAGGAACTATTGAGTTTTCTACATTATATCCGGCAAATACCGACATTGAAATAATTTCATTCTACAATCACATGTTATTAGACATAGATAGAACTACTGATATAATGATACCGTCAACTACATTGACGCCTGGTACAACTGACTACTATGAATTTACAAATAAATTAGGCGGATATTTTACACTACGCCGATCATCAGTATCGGACGATTTTGTATGGATTATTAAAAATGGTACACTACTAACTCATAGTGTTGACTATGCTGTTGACGATGATCGTGTAACTGTTAGATTGAAAGATTCTTTAGAGTCTACTGACGTAGTGCAGGTAATGTTGTTCTCTGATCAAACTGTCCGTAGTACATTTGGATTTATGCAGTTTAAGGACATGTTAAATCGAGTACATTACAAGCGACTACGTGCAGAAAAAGCATCTGTACTGGCAAGTAATCTAACACAATCAGATATTCAAATTACCGTAGTAGACGGATCTGTATTCTCCCTACCAAATCCAGCATTAAACCTGCCGGGTATTATTGAAATTTACGGTGAGCGTATTGAATATTTTACTAAGGTTGGTAATGTACTTGGACAGTTACGCAGAGGCACGTTAGGCACTGGAACACCGGCAGTACATCTAGCAGGACAAACGGTACAGGACATTGGCCCAACTGAAACTATTCCTTACGCTGACAAGATCATTATCGATACTGTTATTAGTAATGGAGTTACAACAAATTTAGGTAATCTAAGTTATACTCCATTAGATATAAATGAAGTTGATGTATTTGTCAGCGGATATAAGTTGAAGAAAGCGGAGTACGAATTGTTTGAAGAAACTAATGGATATCCGTACAGTACAGAAGGTGATAGTACTTTCTCTGCAGAATTTAGTGTAGACGGAACTACTAACAGAATTACAGTAACAAATGCTGCTGCCGAAGGCACTGAGGTGGTTATTGTTAAGAAAGAGTTAACATTGTGGAACGATCCGGGTAAGAGTTTAGCAAGATCTAATAATAAGATTGCTAATTTCTTGAAGGAAAACGTAACTGTTTGGCCACGATAAATAATAAACAATGAGAGATCAATATGCAAGGTAAAGACTTATCAGGAATTCACATAGAGGGACATATTAAAATATATGACCCTAGAACCCAAGAGGTTTTCATTAATAAACGTAATGCTATACACTACGAAAATATGAGCGTTGCGCTGGCAGAAAGTATTGCCAATGCCGGGCAAGGATTTATCTATGAAATTGCCTTTGGTAACGGTGGTACAACTGTAGATCCTACAGGTATTATTACCTACTTAACGCCAAATTCAACAGGTACAAGTGCTACATTATACAGTGAGACCTACAGTAAAGTAATAGATGATCGCTCAGTAACTAATTTAGATCCTGTAAGAAACAAGATTGAAACTCGACATGTAACTGGTACAAACTACACTGATGTGTTTATTACCTGTTTACTTGACTACGGTGAGCCTCAAGGACAGGATGCATTTGATAACACAACTAATAATAATTCAGAGTTTGTATTTGATGAATTAGGATTACGATCATATAGTCCATCGGGTAATGGTAAACTCTTAACCCACGTTATTTTTCACCCTGTTCAGAAGAGTTTAAATCGTTTGATACAAGTTGACTATACAGTGCGTATACAAAGTCTCTCTGGATTAAGTGAGGTTGCATAATGTCATATAACATTAATTTTACCGACCCAGCAAATTCAGATCCTCGTATTCCTCTCACTGTTGATGATCAAGAGCTTAATGAACAGACTAGTTTAACATTTGTTGGAAAGAATTATACTGGTTATTCGCAATTTATTGCTGAAAATTTTCTTCACTTGCTGGAAAATTTTGCTAGACCCATTCAACCGCAAAACCCAGTTAAGGGACAAATTTGGTATGATACTGGATCTAATTCTGTTCCACCGCAGCCCCAATTAAAAGTATTTGATGGTACACGATTTGTAGCTGCTGGCAATGTTAAAAAATCAATTAGTGCTCCTGGTGCCGATACAGCAGTCCTTGGTGATCTATGGGTAGACACATCGAACCAGCAACTATCTCTATGGTCTGGCGCTAGTTGGATTCTTGTAGGACCACAATTCAGTGAAGGTACCCAAACAGGTCCAAAAATTGAAACAATAATTGACACTACAGCACCTATTGGTATTGGTCATACTGTGATCAGTCTAGTAGTAGCTGACGAAATTGTAGCAATTATTAGTAAAGACGCATTTACTCCGAAAATTACTATTCAAGGTTTTGCAACAATTAAGCAAGGCATCAACATTTCTACTAAAGACTTCAATGGCAGTGGCACCGTACTTAACAAATTATGGGGTACTGCTGAAACTGCTAATAGTCTGTTAGTGGGAAATAATTCAGTTGCTGCTGCAAATTTTCTAAGAAGTGATGTTGCCAGTGTTACTAATTATGGTTTAAGCATACGAAATAATTCAGGAATTACTGTAGGATCGGACTTAGCAACATCTTTGACTACTAGTCAAGTAGGAGAATCTATCTTATATAATAAGATTGAAGGCTCAAGTATTTTTATCAGAGTTAAAGAAAGTGGTGCAGACAGAGATGTTATTACGGTGTCTGGATCAAAAGTTGGAATTAACAACTCAAATCCGACAGAGTCATTACAGGTAACTGGAAAAATCACAGCAAGCGACAGCATATTGATTGCTGGCACTGCTAATGCTACTAATTTAATCACTGGCAGTTTACAAACTGCAGGCGGCGTGGCCGTTACAAAAAATCTACAAGTAGGACAAAATATAGTAGTTGCAGGAACTGCATCTACCGGAGCACTAACTGTTACTGGAGCAATTGTATCTTCAGGAGCAATAACTGCAACTACAATTAATGCAACTACATTTAATGGAACATTTGTTGGGCAACTTTCGGGATCAGTAACTGGTACAGCAACTAGATTAGCTAGTCCAACTGTATTTCAATTGCAAGGAGATATGACCAGTAATGCTATTAGCTTTACTGGGACACAAGTTGGCGGTGTTGCAACGTTCACAACAGTTCTTAGCTCAGACTTTATTAATACTAAAACTTCAGTAATTGACTCAACTGCTACTGATGAACTTATTATCAATAGAATTGGAACAGGTTTAAGAAAAACTAACAAGCAAACATTCTTATCAAACGTGGCAACAGTACCAGCAGGCGCAATATTACCATTTGCTGGAATTACAGTTCCTAATGGATATTTGTTATGCGATGGTAGCGAGCAGTTAATTTCTTCATATCCGGAATTATTTGCAGCAATTGAATACACTTATAAACCGCTAGTGGATATAGTAGGAGTTTCAACATTTGCAGTACCTGACCTAAGAGGAAGATTTCCACTAGGTAAAGACAGTATGAACAACGGTACCGTTGTTCCATTATTACCAACTGGACTAACATCTAATTCAACAATTGACCCAGCAGCTGATAGAGTTACTTCAGTTACTGCTGACACTGTTGGTATGTCTAATGGTGCTGAAGATAAAACACTAACTGTGAATAATCTTCCACAACACAGACATAATCTGCAAGGAAATGCCAGCGGCCAATACTATGCATTTAGAAATACACCAGGTGCTCCTGACGATACAGATGCATCAAGCGGTCTAGGAGCAACCGCTGCTGCCGCCGGTCAGTACTTAACTAACAGCGGTCCTATACAAACGTCAGGTTCATTAGCAGTTCCTTTTAACACAATGAATCCGTACTTGACAATTAATTACATCATCTTTACTGGTAGGATTATATAATGACTTATAAGATTAACAAAACTGATGGGTCTCTAATCACTGAAGTCATTGACAGTGCAATAGATCAAACAGCAACAGATATTACCCTCATCGGTAAAAATGTATCCGGATACGGAGAATTCATTAATGAAAATTTTGTAAAGATACTTGAAAATTTTGCTAGTACTAGTCAACCTAATAACCCATTAGCTGGACAACTATGGTTTGACACCAGTGAAAACAGATTAAAAGTATATGACGGACTTGGTTTTAAGAACGGAAGCGGTCCTATAGTTTCAGGTACCGCCCCAACAACTGCTATTCAAGGAGACTTTTGGATTAACAGTGCTGAGAATCAATTACACTTTTATACAGGCAGTAATAGGGTATTAGCAGGTCCAATATATAAATCTAGCCAGGGGATATCTGGTTTTGAAGTTGATACTATTTATGACACTAATAATGCTCCGAGAGTAATTGTTAAACTGTGGGTTGCTCAAACATTACTTGGTATATTCAGCAGAGACCCTATACCATTTACTCCTCGTGACGGCACTGCCGGAATAGGAGGATTTACTGGAGAAATTGGCCCAGGATTTAATCAAAGCACATTATCAGGTCAAAAATTCCGTGTTACTGCTTCTGCAGCCGATGCATTACGTGACGGAAACGTACTTAAACCAGCCAGTAGTTTTGTATCAACCCTTGGAAATTCAACAATTTCTTCCTTAGGAAGTGCTGGTACACTAACAATCCTAAACGATCAGCCACTTAAATTAGGTGCAGGTTCTGAAACTGATATCAGAGTTACTCCTAATTCTTTTCAGATAGTATGTGCTGGTCTAACTGGCACCTATCAGAATTTTTTACTTAAAGTTAAGAATACAGCTGGTACTATTGTAAATGCAATACTAGTAGACGAAAACAGTAAAGTTGGTATTTTTAATAATACTCCTACATATACACTAGATGTAACAGGCGGGTTTAGAGCATCTACACAGTTACAGCTTCCAAAATACACAACTGTTAATCGTGATGCAAGAGCTATGACCAGTGGAAATAACGGTGAGTTAATTTATAACACAACAACAGATAAAATTCAAGCATATGCAGCAGGCGCATGGGTAGATTTAAATTGAATTTAAAACTAAATACTAATAGTTAAGGGGTAGATCGAATGTCGTATAGCATTGATAGATATAATGGAACAACACTAACCGTCGTTGAAGACGGTACCATCGATAATACGCTCGATATTAAACTTATCGGCAAAAATTATGCTGGATACGGTGAAGTTCAAAACGAAAATTTCCTACATTTGTTAGAGCACTTTTCTAGTGCAGGACCTAACGGCCCTGATCGTAAGATATCCGGCCAAATTTGGTTTGACAGCAGTCTTAAGAAATTAAAATTTTATGACGGCATTAATTGGCGCACAACAGGCGGCGCAGAAATTGGCGGCACTGCTCCTACATCATTAACTGAAGGCGACTTTTGGTGGGATAACGCTAATGATCAATTATACGCATTTTCTGGTACTGAATTTATCCTAGTTGGCCCTCAAGGTGTAACAGGCAGTGGTACTACACAGATGAAATCTCGTAGTGTAACAGCCGTCGGCGGAGCCCCAAAACCAATTATTCAAGCAATTGTTGATGGTACTACTATCTATATTATTTCTAGAACGTCCTTTGTAATAAATGATGCTCTTCCAGGCAACAGCATTCCGGGTTTTGGGATTATCAAAGCTGGTATTACTCTAGCAGATACAAACAACGAAACCGGCGTAACAACTACAGCAACTGAATTATTCCATGGAACAGCAACTAATGCACTTAGATTAGGTGGCTATCCTGCTAGTGATTTCCTTGGTATTTTAAATTATAATTTTACACCTGCCATTACTCCTGCGTTATTTAATAATGGCGGATTTACAGTTGGCGGAACAAGTGGCGCTGGCGTTGATACACTAACGGTTAATATTACTAGCAGTAATCCAGTATTTAAATCTGCAACAGCGTTGATGTCGTTCCAAACAACATCAGGAACTGTTAGAACACCACTAACATTATCTGGTAATAATATACTGCCGGGAGCAAACGGTACATCTAACATCGGATCATCAGACTTTAAATATGCAACAATTTTTGCAAACTCGTTTGTTGGTCCAGCGTCTCAAGCTGACTCTCTTAATGTGGGCGGAATTTATCGTACAGCAACTGCTTCAGCAGGTATTAATACGATTGCAGCTAGAGATAATAACGGGGATTTAACAGCAAACGTATTCCAAGGTATTGCTGCCCAAGCTAGATATGCTGACTTGGCAGAAAAATACCTTGCAGATTCAGAGTATGAACCGGGCACAGTGGTTGTTGTTGGCGGTGAAAAAGAAGTAACAGCTAGCTCATGGGGCAAACGTGCAGTCGGTGTTGTTTCTGCTAATCCAGCCTACATGATGAATAGTGCATTAGAAGGCGGAACATATATTGCACTTAAAGGTCGTGTACCAGTTAAAGTAATTGGGTCCGTTCGCAAAGGCGACAATCTAATTGCAGCAAATGACGGTTGTGCAAGTGTAGGAGTACATCACTCAAATGATGTATTTGCAATAGCATTAGAAAGCAATGATGATACTGGCGTCAAGCTAGTCGAAGCATTGGTATTATAAGGGATAAAACATGTCAGCAGGTGTAGGCTCATTAATTGAAAAGGCAGACTATGATACTATTAAGGCTAAAGTAGATTTAGTTTTTGGTACTGGATCAGGTCAAACTGGCTACGGGCAGGCCGTAACTTCACCGGCAGTAACTGCAGGCTCAACAATCTCAGCAGCACAGTGGGTTGCATTGAGAAATGATATGGTAAAAGCTCGTCAGCATCAAACTGGCAGCACAATAGGTACTAGTAGTGCAACAGACGGTTCAAATTTATTACTTCCAGCAAGCGGAATTTCAATCACCGAAGCATTACGTAATCAATTTAATTTATTTTCAAATACTATAACATCGGATAAATTCTTAATCGGCTCTGCACAATTTTCTAGTGAAGGATTAATTACCGGATCTCGTTCAACAGCATGGAACGGAACTCTTACGCACACTGTAACAGTGTCAAGTACTGCTGATGATATGAGATATTTTTTTAATGCAGGCGGCAAGATTCGTGTATCCGCTAATAGATCCGGCGGCACTGCCAGTAGCAAGAATACTACCTGGGATACAATGTTTAGTCAAATGGGTGAATTTGTTATGGATTATACTCAAACAACGGTTACTGGAGCAAGTGCAACTGGTTCAGCACTTGGATGGTTTGATCTTACAACATCTAATCAATTAATTGGTCAAAAAAGTGCGCCGTCGGGCTCGTATGCAGAAAATAGATACTATGTATATGCTCGTAGAGATGCAGGATCAACACAAATAATTTTAACTATTGAATTCCAGGACAATGACGTTGGAGATCCAAACTTTGACGAAAATGCTGACGGTACATTAAATAGCGTAGTTAGTCAATATCGCCCATCTGGCGCAAACGTATCAGTCACCGGACCTACTGCATCGCAGTCAGGAATGTAACTTCAAATCTCTTGACAAGCTAATTACTATAAGTTACAATAGTAATTAGCTCTGGAGATTACCGTGGACGAACGACTAGAAAAAGCATTTCAAACAGCCAATTATATGACCACGTTGAGCAATCAACGCAAGGTTATTCTTGAAGAATTTCAACAAAGTCTTATCTATTATTTTCAAGGTGCAAGTTTTACCATTGATAGAAACTTAATCGCATTTATCAGCACACTGGTTGGTCGAGACACTGCTGTAGCAGTAGTACTTGACGACAACAACATCCCCGTAGAAATACCCGATTTAAAATTATTTTTAGACGAGATTATTTCTATCTATTTTAGTGCAACTAATGACTACTTGGTAAAATATAATCAAATTAAAACCAAACGCCGCGTTGGCGATTTAATGGCTCTATGACACGTGGCGTTTTAATATTTGCACAAAACAATGCAGAAATTGATTATGCAAAGATATCTTTGTTTGCTGCCAAACGAGTAAAAGAATACCTTGGAGTTCCGGTGAGTCTTATCACTGATAGCTCAAATTGGCTTAAACAAAGTCAACCTGACGCAGAATCAGTATTTGATCAAATTATAGAAATATGGACAGAAACGCATCAGACTAAAAAATTCTATGACGGATCTTTGGCTGCAAAAACACTAACATGGAAAAACTTATCAAGGGGCGACTGTTGTCATTTGTCCCCTTATGATGAGACGCTAGTTATTGACAGTGACTTTATTATAAGCAGTCCCACATTAAAAAATATATGGAATAATCAAAACGATTTTTTAATATATAACGATAGTTTTGATCTAGCTAACTGGCGCGACGACCGTAGTTTTAGATATTTAAATCAACATTCAATTCCATTCTATTGGGCCACTGCATTTTATTTTAAAAAGACCACGGCCACTTGGGCTTTCTTTGATCTAATTAAAAATATTAAATTAAATTGGAATTACTATAGATTGTTATATAATATAGACTCTACAGTATTTAGAAATGACTTTGCATTTAGTATTGCTATACATATGATGGGTGAAGATTTTGCAGCCCCGTTACCTGGAAAGATGAACTACATTTTAGATAGAGATATATTGTTAGATATAGATAAATCAAAATTAAAATTTCTAGTAGAAAAGAAAAACTATAATGGTGAATATACTGCTGTTAAAACTAGTAATCTAGATGTACATGTTATGAACAAATATAGTCTTACTCGCTGCATTGACGGAGTAGTACATGAGTAAGGGCTTTTTAGTACTTGCTCAAAACAGCGATGTTGACTATATTAGACAAGCATATGCTCTGGCTCTAAGTATCCGAGCAACACAGCCTACTATTAACAATATTAGTATTGTCACTAACGATGCAGTTCCTAAAAAATATCAAGCAGCATTTGATCAAATTATCCCAATTCCATTTAACGATGCTGCATCTAATAGTACATGGAAAGTTGAGAATCGTTGGAAACTTTATCATGCAAGCCCGTACAATGAAACTATAATATTTGATACCGATATGTTAGTATTAGATAATATTGAAAGAGTATGGAAATTTGTCAACGATCGAGATTTATTTTTCACATCGTCGGTAGTTGATTATAAACGTCGTGTAATTAATAATCCCACATATAGAAAAATGTTTGTGGCAAATGATCTTCCTAATCTATATTCAGGGATGTGTTATTTTAGAAAATCAGATGCTGCTCTTAAATTTTTTAAATTATTAGAATTTATAACAAATAATTGGGAGAACATGTATAATAGAGTTGCTCCAAAAAATATGCAGAATTTTTATAGTCTAGATGTATCAATCGCAATAGCCGCTAAGTTAATGGGAATTGATGACGTCATTACAAATAAAAACAGCCCATTTACATTTACACATTTAAAGCCAGCATTGCAAGGATGGGACCCAATTCCACAATCTTGTCTTAGTCAGCTACTAATAAATTTTACAGATGCTAAAGAACTATATCTAAATAATTTTAGACAACAGGGCGTGTTTCATTATGTGGAAGATGCATTCCTTACTAATGATGTCATTGAGAAATTAAATGTATAATCCAGAAGAAGATATTGTTCCTTATGAATTATTAGCGCAATCGTTGGCATTGAGTACTGTGGTATTACCTTACCGAGTATACTTCGAAAAAGACTCAGGGGATATTTTAAGTATTACTAATGAAGCCAGCTTACACTATGATTGTTTTGTAGAATTTGACTTTGACATTGTTAAAGATTTTTTAAACGGCACAAGTCAATCTAAAGATTTTCAAGTTACATTTATTGATCAAAATACACCACGAATTGTTTCTAAATATGAAGATGATATTGCAGCAGTATTCTTAACCTGTGCCCCAGTAGTTACTGACTGGGATAGCATGTTTACTATTGAAAATTATCCTACATTTAAAAAGTGGGGATTTCAAATACGCAATGACCAACGAGAAATATTAAAAAAATATAATCTTAATACCACGCTTGAAATTTATATAATTGACAAGCGTAATATGAATTTTATATACAGGACTATCAAAGTCTCAATCAATGAATTAATTAAAAAAGACAGAGAAATAGTATACTATCATTCTGATAAAGAAGGCGATATTAATAATATTGCAGTATATGTTAAACAATTCTTTTCTACAGTAGGATACTATATAATAAAATGACACAAACTGTTAAAATTTTAGATTACGATATCATCTATCTCAGCTATGATGAACCAAATGCTGAAAAAAATTATGCAGATTTACTAAAAAAAGTACCTTGGGCAAAACGTATACACGGAGTCAAAGGCAGCGATGAAGCACACAAAGCCTGTGCCCGCCTAAGTGACACAGATCGATTTGTTACTGTTGACGGTGACAATACAGTACGTGAAGATTTCCTTAATCAAGAAATTGATTTTGACGAGCATAAAGACTTGTCTAAATGTGTTATTAGCTGGGCAGGTTATAATGTAGTCAACGGACTTATGTATGGCAACGGCGGATTAAAGTTATGGCCTAAGCAGTATGTATTAGACATGAAAACGCATGAAAACGCACCTACAGACGATCCTAATGCCCAGGTGGACTTTTGTTGGGATGCTGAGTACATACAGATGAATAGTTGTTTTAGTGATGTGTATAATAATGCAAGTCCGTTTCAGGCATGGAGAGCAGGCTTCCGTGAAGGTGTAAAGATGTCACTTGAGCGCGGAGTACGAACTGCTAATAAAGAATTCAAGAAAGAAATTCATTGGAAGAATTTAGATCGTTTGAGAGTTTGGCTGAATGTTGGAGCTGACTCAACAAACGGCCTGTGGGCAATTCTTGGTGCTCGCCACGGATGTTATATGACCAATTGCACTGATTGGGACTACGTACAGGTTAGAGATTTTGATTATCTTACTAGCCTGTGGCACAGTGATGTAGAGCATATGACTGTTGAAGACTCTATTAAGACCTATGGTGTTAGTTTAAAAAACGCACTCGATCTTGAGATAGCAACATTAGATGCTGATGCTAGTAAATTTTTTAAATCAGTGCACCTTAACCAATATCGTAAAGGTAGTGGATTTCTGGATAAAGAATAATGTACGATATAGTATTTTATAATAGAGGTGAATTAGAAAAATCTCGACAAGAACTTTTAAAGGATAAATTTCCTCATGCAAGGTTTATAGAGTATTCGCGGTCTCCAGCGTATACTGCAACTTTGGCTGTTAAACAAACTAACACAAAATTTTTCTGGCTAATAGATTCGAACTATGAATTTTTAGATTCTATGATAAAGTTTGAGCCTAAAAAATGGGATAACGAGTATACACATATTTTTAAATTGTTTCAGGAGTATGCTGACAAATTTCAATGTTATCTAATTCCTCGAGAATTTAAAACAGATTACTATCAAGAATTTTTTGTTAATTTAAAATACATAAATGATTTTGTTGTTAAAGCAGATACGCTATATGATATTTTCTTTTTAACTTATAAGGAACCTAACAGCTGGGAAAATTGGATTACACTATCTTCTAGATTTCCTCAAGCTCAACGTATTGCTGGCCAGAAAAATATATACAAGAGTCACAAAGACGCTGCAAAGAAATCCACAAGTGATTATTTTTGGATAGTAGATGCTGATAATGAAGTATTAGAATCATTTGACTTTGATTATTATGTAGAAGACTATGCATTTGATCTAGTACATATTTGGCACAGTCGTAACGAAATAAACGATCTCGAGTATGGCAATGGTGCGATTAAATTGCTACCTAAAATGTTATTTGACGTAACAAAAGACGGAGTTGACATTACTACCAGTCTCAGCAATAAACTCACTATAGTGCCTAAAGTAGCAAGTGTTAATAGATTTGCATCTAGTCCTTGGAATGCCTGGCGTAGTGGATTTAGAGAAGCGGCCAAGTTAGCCAGCAATGTGATTGCAAGAAGTGATCAAGAAGAAACTGCTAATCGATTAACAGCATGGACTACCAAAGGTTTAGATAGAAGATTTGGGGAGTACGTTATCCCTGGAGCCGTGTTAGGTATGCAATACGGTACGGAGAATAAGGGAAACCAGGACGCATTAGCAAAAATTAATGACTGGTCCTGGTTGTACGAACAATTTAAACTTAACGTTAAGTTGCCGATGCGTCCTGAGTAACTAGACCAGCAGCCATTGGAAAAATCTCGGTAATTGCTTTTGCACAAGCAATCGCAACTAGTTGATGTTCTTTCTGTGTGCCGTTAGCACTGCGTAATTCAATAAAGTGAATCCAACTACGCAGTGTGCCATTCATGTATAAACGACTTTCTGTAAGACCTTCGGGCAATACAGCACGAGCTTGTTCTTTAGCAATACCGTTTTCAATAGCCCACTCGTAGGCTTCTTTAGCAGCCCCGATTACAGCCTGCTGAATCATTTCCCATTCCGCTTGCAGTTGTTCGTCGTCAGTACTAATGCTATTTTGACGATTCTTTGGATCTTGCAGTCTTGCTTCACGAGTTACAAAGTCTAGATCCTTTGTAGGATCAGCGTATCTCTGACTAAACTCTTGGAAACTAAAACTACGATGACGTAGGATTTGTCGAGCAATATCACGAGTAGTTGTAATTTCAATACAAGCAGACACCATTTCAAGTGGCGACCAATGTTGGTGTTTGACCAAATACTTGATTAGTTTTTCACTTGTTTCTGTGTTAAGTTGATTAGCAGGATTACTAACACGAGCACAGTATGCAATTAGTTCTTGTGCATTATCAACACCTAAGTCTGCAAATTCTTGTGTGGGTTGACTGTAACTAATTAATTTAACATTCATTTCAATTTTCTTTTTTTTAAAAATTTGTTTGTATTATTGATCATATCTTTTTTAACTCTTTCTGTATCGAGTTTAAAATCAACATTCTCTATTTCGCTTTCATACGATACCAACATTTCTTTGAGATTTATTTCAAACGAATTCCAGTCTTCCTGTGCTTGTTTAGAAGATATCTTAATTTCCCAAACTTTTTTATTTTTAAATGTAACAGTGACTGAGTCGAGATATTTAAGAGGTACCACGTTTAGGGTAATCTCTCCAAATACCTCAGGCCAATGTTCAACTACATCTTTGGGAAACGGCTTTCCAGTTGTCACTCGTTAACTGCGGTTTTTTTCTTTGCAGGCACTAGGTCTTCGGCCATACGACGGAGTTGAGCAGCTTCCTTGCTTAGTCGATCTGCATCGCTACGATATTTCTTAGCCAACATATCATCGGTTAAAATACCATCTTCATTTACTGATGCTGATGTAGTTTTACCTGCATCATATTGGTCTATTAGCGGGTCAGTATTACCTGTAGTAGGGCTAATATCTTTTACTTTTACTAGTTCTTCTATTTGCGCACTTTCTTTAGCAGAAGGACGGATAGCAAGGTCTTGTACACTGACGCCAGCTTGTTGTGCAATAACTTGATTTAATTCTGACAGTAAAATTGTAGCTTGCATGTTAGGCACCATTTCAATTTTATCTGTTGGAAATTTTGTTAACAAGCCTCTTGCATGAAGACTTGGCAGCATAGTACTTCCGTCACTGAAAACTGCTCTAGCCAATACTTCACTAAATTCGTTTGCTGATTGTGCAGAATTTGATTCAACTAGATTAATTAGTGAATCATGTTGGCTTGGATCGAGGCTTTCTGTTTGAATGATCAAACAACTAAATGCATCTCCAGGTAGGGTTCTAAACACTACTAAGCATCTACGTCCTGTTGACTTAATGCGGCCCACATGTTTTAAGGTTTGCATATTATGCTCCTTGCTTTGGTTGCTTGGCTACGGTGTCTAAAAATGCAGATAATTTAGTGTACGTTTGTCCAACTGCTACCATTTCGTTTGGTTTAAACGCACCGCGTGAACTGGCAATATCAATGATGGTTCTCATAGCATTAAGATCGTTGATTGTTAAATCATTGGATTCTTGTTGCGGCGCAGCTTCTGCAGGTTGTTCTACTTTAGTTTCTTCAGTCATAATAATCTCCTTGTATAAGTTATATATGTATATTAATTATCTGTTAGGTTAAATGTGGACATGCAAGTTTGAAAAAACTAAGTTCTTTTTCCTGCTCAAATCCAATTTTAGTAACATAAACAATAGTATTATCTACTAGATCAACTGCTTGACCAATATAGTAGCGACTATTGAGATTCTGATATATCCACGAATCTATTGTTTTATGATAGATAGGTGTATATTTTTCTAATAAGGTATAATGAAAATGATGTGCTGGAAAAAAGACTTTTCTTAAATCCAGTGCATTTAGAGCATTAGGTTTACCATTTTTTAATGCCATTATTTGTAACCGATAGTCATATGTCTAGTGTAAGGTGCATCTTTAAAATCAAAATATAATGAGCCACTAAACAACTCTTTGAGAGGCCAAAGAGATTTAAAATGTTCCAAATTTTCTGGACGCTGTACATGATCATCAATAACTAGATCATTACCTTGGAACAAGCATAGTGTACCTTTAGGAATACGATCGTACCAGTCTTGACTAGAAAAATGTTCTGTCGAAGTATTAATGACTAGATTAATATTGTCATCATATGTAGCTTTATTAGCGTCTCTGGGAAACGATCTAAACTGCCAATCTTTTATTTCCCAAGTGTTATTGATAAGATTTGCATCTATACATACACTCGGATCAACATCGTAAGATCTACAGTATTCTATTGTGACACGTTCTCTAGTCTGCAAGATAAAATGTAGTAGTGCATACCAGCCACCTAGGATGGCAATACGTAATGGCTCAATTTTCTGTTGAGCCACTATGATTTCTAGTTCACGTGCCGCCCAAACTTTACTTTCAATTTGGCCGGCACTGAATGCGTCCGGATCAAGTTTTATCACTAGACTCATAGTATGCGTGAGCACCGAATGGAGGAACAATACTAGTATTACCGTGGATGATGAATACTGTATCGCAGTAGTTTTCATCACCCCATGATCCCCAAGGGTAGCCATCTGTAAACATGATAAACTTTTTAGGCTGAATATCGTTAGCTTTCATATAATCCCAGTTGGCATCAAATTCAGTACCGCCACCACCCATCACTTTGTATTCCATAATGTCTTCGCCGTAGCCGTCAAAGTCTTGCTCATTGTAGACTTTAGTATCAAAGCACCACAGTTTGATCTTGTACTCTCTATACTCGTCCATAATGCCTTTGATCTCACTAATAAAGTCTTTAGCCTGTTCATCGCCAATAGATCCGGACATGTCAATACCAATACAGATATCAATAGTCTCGTCGTAGTTAGTACCTGGCAAAATAGCATTCATATGCCACGCCTTGCGGTTAGGTCGCATAAAGGTGTAGTCGTTTTTAACAGTACTTTGGATTTGCTGGCGCAGAATTTCACGCCAGTTCATCTTTGGCTCAGTAAGCTCTTTGATCATACGACCAATCTCTGCAGGCACATTTCCCGCACCCGCTGCCTGAGCCGCTGTCATCATAGCTTCTTTGATCTCATCACGGATTTGCTTGAGCTCTTCTTTTGAGTATGCAGGACGACCTTTGCCTTCCTTCTCCCAATCAATGTGCTCGTCGAGCAATTCTCCAAGTGCATCTAATTCTTGGTCATCCATCTCACCAAAAATTTCATCGTACACTTGTTCTGAACTTTTGCCGTAGTGTTTTGGGTCATGGAAGATTTTAATCTTTGGAGGAACTTCACCAATACGATCACGTACCAATGTGCCATTAACAGTGTAGTCAGCGGCAATGTTCCAAACTTTGCGATCACGGCCTTCTACACGAAGCATATGCTCAAACACATTATGCAGGATTTCGTGTGCAACAACAAACTCAACCTGCTTAACAGTTAGATCTTCGAAGAAGTCTCGGTTGTAATACAAGTGACGTCCGTCGGTGGCAGCAGTAGCACACCAAGCGGTAGCATCTTCAATTCTAAGCCGGGTAGCCATGTTACCAAAGAACGGATGGCGTAACAGCAATCCAACTCGTGCAACAACAATCTTGTCAACAATTGGGTCTAAATAACTTGTCATTTCTGCTCCTAAATATTTACTGTATGTATATATTATAACAGGACCCGCGGGTCCTGTCAATTGACTTTGGCTACAAATTAGCGTGAATGCTTATCTGTAGCGGCTGCAATGTACTTACCATATTTGGCATGGAAGTCATCAAAACATTTGATCTCATCTGGATCCAGCGGCAATTGGTATTGAGTCAATGCAAGTTTGGTACCCATCACAACCAATTCAGTTTCAAAATTATCCATCATAAATTGGAAGAAGTAGTTAACTTTATCGTTGAACTTCTTGTCGTTTTTGTCGCTAGCATCTTTCAATTCATAGCACAATGACACTGTCAAAGAGTACATGGCGCTAATTTCCTTGGTGTCCATTTTCTTAACTTTGCCCGCCAAAATATCTGTAGGGTCAGGCAATTTTGAGCTAATCTTACGGTGTGCCGCAAACTTAACTGCAAGACCTTCACCGACCGCACCCGAAATCAAGTCAGTCATTGTGCTGTCATCTTCGTCGTCATCAAACAACAGTTCGCTAACAAACGCCCAACTACGAGGAGTAGCAAAGGCACGTGATGCTGACTTTGGATCAAAGTCGTACAGGTCTTTCTTAGAGAAAGTCAAAAAGCCAACCACGTCCTTGTGGATTTTGTTTTCAGTAGCCCAGCCAAAGTAGTCGTCCCAATCAACACGCATTTCCAAGTGAACGAAACGGTTAGCCAACGGAGCAGGCATACGGAAAGTAACACCTCTGTCCGTTTCACGGTTGCCGGCGGCAACAATCAAAACGTTGTCAGGCAAACGGTAAGTGCCAACCTTACGATTCAGCACCAACTGGTAAGCCGCTGCCTGAACAGCAGGAGCCGCAGAGTTCATTTCGTCCAAGAACAAGATGATTTTCTTGTACTTAGCTGCCATAACTTCGTCGGGCAATTCAGTAGGGGGAGCCCATTCCATTTTATTAACGGTGCTGTTAAAAAATGGAATACCTTTAATATCAGTGGGATCCCATAGGCTCAAACGGATATCGATAACGTGAGCTTCGAGCT
>ENA-OSIY01000214-OSIY01000214.1-marine-metagenome-genome-assembly--contig:-NODE-214-length-33713-cov-19.649304_pt1 | contig 33713 bp, 48 predicted proteins | sample MGYA00237884_ERZ534233 | MGnify/ENA primary metagenome ERZ534233 (study PRJEB26412, sample SAMN06343840) | marine metagenome | isolation source: estuarine water | place: USA: Columbia River Estuary... | reverse complement strand
AAAAAGTATTCTAAATTTAAGTCTAACATAGTTAAGGGTGTAAAAGATGCTTTTACATTTGATATGGGTGGAGATGATTCAGAATCTAAGGCTGATAAAAAAGAATTTGTAGCTTCAGAATTTGACTATCAAGCTGAATATCAACAATACCTAGCAGATGTAGCAATGGCTGAAGCAGCTACACGAAGATTTCAAAATGCTACAATAGAGTTAGGTAAACAGATTTCAATGTCTTTTGCCGACTCATTTGCAGAGGTGGTTGTTAGTGGTGAAAACCTTAAAGAAGGTTTAACAAATATATTTGTTGATTTATTAAAGCAAATAGGTAAAATGATTATTAAAGCCTTAATATTAGCCGCTGTGTTTGCAATGATTCCAGGGATGGGAGGTTTAGGTGCTACACAAGTTACAGGTTTTAAAGAAATATTAGGAACTCTAATGGGAGGAGCTTTCGCAGATGGAGGTCAACCACCTGTAGGTAAAATGAGTTTAGTAGGTGAGCGAGGTCCTGAATTATTTGTACCTAACTCAAAAGGAACAATAGTACCTAATCACGCTTTAGGCGGTGGGTCAGCTCCAATACCTGACGTAAAAATATCGGGTAACGATTTATTAATTGTATTTGATAGAGCAGAACGTAGAAAAAATAGAAGGTAAACGGATATGGCATCATACGGAAAGTATAAGGAATCAATTATAGAGGGAGAGAAGGGTACAAGTTGGTATATTGAGGTTCATAAAAAAGATTACGTAGACTTCATAACTAATAACTCATTTATTAATGGGTTGTCGGGTTGGTCAACTACAAACGCTTCACTAAATCCTTTAGGCGGAGTAAAGGTCGGTTCTCAAGCAGGTAGTTTTTCATATTTACAACAACAAAGTCTTAGCTGTGTAGATGGTACAACGTACTATGTTACCATAAAAGTAAGTGGTACTAGCGGTAATTCATTTAAAGTAAGGCTAAATAGTGTAAGTGCATCAGATTATGTTACCTTGACAGGTGATGGTACTCATAAACTTCAAATGACGGCAGGTAACAATTCTACTGATGGTTTATATATAATTAATAACGTGAATAGCGTTTTATCATCTTTTACTGTAGAATCAGTAAGTGTAAGTGAAACAGAATATAACACTCAAGATTTACTGCTTTCAGGAGAGGGTTTTCATATTACTTGGAACGGAGAGGGATCTACAAGGGATAGAACATTTATAGGTTCTGAGTGTTCTTTAAATATGTTTGTTAGAAATGATGATGAAGAATCATTTTTATATAACATATTAGATAATGGTTTTAAAAAATATTTTATTAGAATATTTAAAGGGAATCCTAGTGTTAGCTCAAATATTTGGTGGTATGGATATATTCAGCCATCTTTTGACGTTGTAGAGAACCTACCTTATCCATACGTTTCACAAATAAACTCTACCGACTCTTATGGTTACTATAAAACACAACCAATAACCACATTTCAAGGAACGGCAAGTTATACTGTAGAGACAGCTAAAAACTCAAACCATTCAATTTCTAAAATATTTTTAGATTTTATAAAGAATATGGACTTATTTAGCACATCTACATCAGATGGACCTTGTCCTGATAATGTGCCATTAATAACTACAGGAATTAATTGGACTACACAAGCTCAAAAAAATTCAACTTTTGATCCTGCTAATAGATATTATTTTTGCAAAGGAGCTTACGCTGATAATAAAGACTTCCCTTTGGAGTACAACGAGTTTGATGTTATAAAAGATATTTCTAGAGTTATGAACTCTACTGGTTTCTTAGCAGAAGGTTCTTACTACTTTTTACAACCTAATATATACTTAAACAATACAACTGCTACAAGTAAACTATATGAATACTATGACGTAGCATCGTCTGAATACTTCGTTAATCCTAGTCCAACTCCAACTACAGGGTCTAATGTATCAAGCCTACTTACTATAGACCAATCTAGTCACGCAATAGTAAATGGCTCTGCTTTTGTGTACGAACCTCCATTAAAATCGGCTTCTGTTACGTTTGATTCTCAAGCCAAGCCTTTTGAGATGTCTCCTCAAACTGAATTAAGTAATAATGTTGAATATATGTCGGGTCAGCTACTAGCTAATACGACTTATGATTTAAATTTTAACTTAACTCGCTCTGAAGATATAGATTTAGATAATGTTAGCACTTCAAATAACGCAGGTTGGCTAGGTCAATCTAGCGGTATGAAGGTGGCACATAGTACGTTTTCTTGTACAATGGATTTAGAAATAAAAGTTACTGATGGTACTAACACTAAATATTTAGCGGTAGACTCTACTATAGGTTTTACAGATTACGGTACTTTTTATAGATACCCAAGGCTAATATGGACTGATTTACAAAGACCTATAACACTACATAGGGGTTATGGTTATCCTGACTCAAGTTACACTTATTATTCAGAGACTTGGAATAATAGTAATTGTGTTGGTAGTTACGCAAGTAATGATAACACTAATGGACCTTGTTATATTGAAGAAGATTGGATAGGTGGGCAGGGTTATACCCCTGGAGTTAAAAACTTTAGGGTTGACTTTAACTTTAGTTCTGATATACCTGAAATTGATTTCAATGGAACTGTTTTTGTAAAAATAGATGTTGATCCAATTAAATTAAATCAAAGGGGTACACACACTTTTCCAATGCAAACTTACGCACAAACTACTATATTTCCTTTAACAGCTAATACAAGAACTAATGTTACAACTAGCGTAAACGAAGTAACTACAATACCTTACGTTTATAGTTCTACTCAAGTTGTTACATCTAAATATACCTCAACTCAAACAACAAATACAGCCGTTGAAAATAAAGATTTGGGCGGTGTTACAGTAGGTCAAACATCATCTAATCCTGCTTTTTCTGTTAGAGACTATTACAATATTCCTATAGCTTCTTTTTTTCAACGTGGTTTAGATGATAGTAGTTCGGCTGCCTTAAATCAGTTATTGGTTGATGAGTATTTAGATATGCAAGTTACACCTCTAAAAATACTACAAGGGGACATACAAAGTAATGATATATCTCCACTTAAAATAATAAAATATTCAATAAACAATGATGGTAATTACGAATACTTTATGTTTTTAGGTGGTACTTTTAAAGCTCAAAGTGAGATTATGAGTGGTGAATGGTTTAGATTAAAAAAAGGTTAAAATATTGTTATGGATAAGAAAACTAGAGATATAAAAGCTATAAACGCTCGATTAAATATTTTAGATAGACAAATATCAGAAAATATTACTGAGGTTAGTTATGGTTCTCTTGATACCGAATTAGCGGTAGGGTCAATAATTTATAATATATCTCTTTCAGCAAACTTAAAAGGTAAAATACCTAAAGAAGAAAGATTTATACTTAGTTTCCCTGATGGCTCTAATCCATTAATAATACTTAATAAAAAAGAAGATTTAGAAACTACTGTTTCCACAATACCTGTTTACGTAGATGGGACTGATACCTGGGAGCAATTAATTTATCCATCAGTAACTTACCCAATAGGCTCTTTAATATCTGCTGTAAATTATGCAAGTAATGATACTAATTTTGCAGCAGGTGGAAATCAAGAGGTTCAATTTAATTCAGAGGGTCAATTAGGTGCTGATTCTGACTTTATATATAATACAAGTACAGATACAATAGAAGCTCCTAACGCTACTATATCAGGTACTATTACAGGTGATTTGACAGGTACTGCTGACATTGCAGATAAAGTAAAAGTTACTAGTAGTACCGCTTCAACTAGTAAATATATACCTTTTGTTACGAACATTAATGATGCTGATGCAAACCTATTAACGAATACTACTTTAAAATACCAACCCAATATTGGGTCATTGACTGCTACTCGAATGAATGCAGACAAGTTTGTTGGAGATGTGTATGCTTCTAATAGTTCCTCTAAAATTTTAGATAATGGAACTACCGGAGCTGATGCAACAATTACTGCCGATGTTACTAACGTACAAGGCACAACTATATTAGATGTAAGTACACCTCAATTAAACGCAGCCGTTGTTGGAGATGTTACAGGAGACGTAACAGGAGATGTTACAGGAGACGTAACAGGAAACGTAACAGGTAACGCAGATACTGCCACTAAGATAGCTAGTATAACAAATTCTAATATAGTTCAACTAACAAATACACAAACCTTAACAAATAAAACTTTAACATCACCAACGTTAACTACTCCAGTTTTAGGTACTCCTTCTAGTGGAGATTTAGCTAATTGTACTTTTCCTACACTAAATCAAGATACTACAGGTAATGCAGCTACAGCTACAGCTTTAACAACTGGGAATAAAACTATAAACGGTGATTTAGATGTAACAGGAAATATTACAGGAGATTTAGATGATACTTCTGCAACGGTTTCTGTAGCTCAAGTAACGGCATCGGGTTTGATAACTGGAGGTGGTGGTTTTCAAGGTAATTTATCATCAACAAGCTCCCTTAATAATGGTGTTACTGCAACGACTCAATCAGTAGGAGATAATACTACTAAGGTAGCTACTACTGCGTTTGTACAAGCAAACTCAGGAAGTGGTACACCAGCAGGTTCAAACCAACAAGTGCAATATAACAACAATGGAAGTTTTGGTGCAGACTTTGGAATGACTTATGATAATACTAATTACACTCTTAACGTGTTTGGTAAAGTTGATGCAACTCTTCTTGATGGTAACCTTACTGCAACTTCTCTTCTTATTGACGGTGTAACTGCAACAACACAGCCACTTAATGATAATAGCTCTAAAGTAGCCACAACTAGTTTTGTTCAACAAGAAATTACAGACGCTGCCGTTACTCCTGGTGCTCCAAACTACTCTGTTCAATTTAATGATGGTTCCAGTGGTTTTGGAGGAGAGTCTACTTTCACATATAGCACTACAAACAATACACTTTCTTGTGAAACTATAAAGGGAAAACTAAAAGGTGATAACATTGGTACAGGTATATATGCTAGTGGCTCTGCGAAGTATTGGTATCTAATGCCTCAAGACTTTTTAGGTGCAAGCTCAGGGTCAGGTGTATTAACTACCTCAGGTAATTATATGATGATGCCTAATGCAAGTGCTAATTATATGTTTTCATTACAAATTCCAGTAGGGTATAAAATTGTTAAAGTATTTATAAAAGGTAATGTTGCAAACCCTTTTTCTGTTAATGCTTCTAGTTGGAGTTCTATATATGGAGGAGGTTATGGAAGTGGAACAATTAATACGGAGTTAACTTTAACAACTCCAGTAAACGCGTCAGAGGGTAGTTACATAACATTAAGCGTAAACCCTTCAGGGTCTTATAACAGAATATATGGTGGTAGAATAACACTAGAGGAAATTTAAAAATTAAATTTTACTATTTATGATTAGCGAGGTCATCAAAGGATTGACAACTGGAAAGATAAAACAAACGAAAACCAATACGTTTGCATTTGGATTAGATCAATACCCTAAGACAATAAAACAAGCGTGGAAACAATTTAAGACAGAGATATGGCTGAGAAAGTAATTATACCTTTAGAAGCGAAAGTTGATAAAGCTATTGAAGAGATAGCATCTTTAAAGGATGAATTAAAAGGTGTTGCTAAATCTAATAAAGCAGTAGCAAAGTCTACAAAAGGACTAGCTAAAGGATTTAGGGGGTTAGGTCTTGCAATGAAAACTGCGGGTATTGGGCTTGTTATTGAGGCTTTTAATTTTCTCAAAAATATAGTAGGTCAAAATCAAGTTGTTATTGATGCTTTAAGCACTACTACTCAAGCGTTGGGCATGATATTTAGGCAGATAGGAAACGAAGTAGTAGAGGTCGGACAAAAGATATTTAATGCCTTTAAGCAGCCACAGAAAACTCTAGCGTCTATAAGTAATAAGCTTGAAGAGTTCAGAACTTATATAGCAGATAAATTTAGTGGTGTTGGAACTATACTAACTGGTATCTTCACTTTTAATACTGCGTTAATAAAAACGGGGCTTACAGAAATTAAAGGAGATTTTCAAAACTTTAAAGAAGACGTAAGTAGTGTTTACGATGATGTAACTACAAAGGTAAAAGAAACTACAAAGTCTTTTATTAGCAACGCAAAAGCATCAATAGATACCGCATCTGCTTTAACGGAACAACGAAAAGAGGTTACACTATTAGAGGCTGGACAACAGAAGTTAATGCTAAGTTATCAAAATCAAGCCGAACTCCAAAGGCAAATTAGGGATGATGAAAGTTTAACATTCCAAGAACGAATAGCAGCCAATAAACAATTAGGTGCAATACTAGATGAACAACTTGCAACTGAACAATCTTTAGCCCAGAAAAAAGTTGACTTAGCTACTGCTGAATTAAGTTTAAATAAAGATAATTTAGATTTACAAGTTGCGTTAATACAAGCAGAAACGGAGTTAGTAGATATTGAGGAACGAATTACTGGTCAAAGGTCTGAACAACTTACAAATCAAAACTCACTACTTAGAGAGCAAAGCGAAAGGGTTTCTGAGAATATACAAATTATTGGGGGGTTATCTAAAGCATTAAGTTCATTAGCTGGAGATAATAAAGAACTTGCAGCGGCATCTGCGATTATTGATACTTATGCTGGTGCAAGTAAGGCTCTAGCCCAAGGTGGGATTTTTGGTATTATTTCTGCTGGTACTATTATTGCCGCTGGTTTAAATAATGTGAAACAGATATATAAAACGAAAATTCCAAACGGTGGAGGTGGAGCAGCTAGTGGTGGAGGTGGAAGCGTTCCATCCGTAGGCTCAAATATTGCTGCAAGTTTACCAACGCAAACCAATCTAAGCGATGTAGTTAGTAGCGTAAACCAAAGCAACCAAGAGCCAATTAGAGCGTATGTAATAGGTCAAGACGTAACAGATAGCCAAGAGGCTCAATCATATTTAAACAATCAAAAGACACTATAATGAAAGTAGTAGAATTTACAATAAACGAAGAGGCAGAGGACTACGGAGTTTTCGCTATTAGCTTAGTGGAGCAACCAGCTATCGAAGAGAATTTTAAATACTTTTCAAAGGATGGAAGACCTAAGAACTTTGCAACGGTAGACAAAGACAAGCGTATTGTTATGGGCGCAGTAATGATACCTGACATTCAGATACTACGAGTTGATGAAGATGGCAATCAGTACAAGTGCTTCTTTAGTAAGGAAACTATCAAGCGAGTAAGTGAGTTGTATATGCTTGAATCTAAGCACAAGAACGCTACACTAGAACACCAAAGAGTTATCAATGGCATTACTACCATAGAAAGCTGGATAGTGGCTGATAGTAAACATGATAAAACCCAAGCGTTTGGATTAGAATATCCAGTAGGTACGTGGGTAGCTTGTATGAAGATAGACAACGAGGATGTATGGCAGAACTATGTGAAAGAGGGCATTGTAAAGGGTTTCTCTATTGAGGGATACTTTGATGAGAAGCCAACTAAGATGAGTCAAGAGAGTCTGTTAGAGCAGATTAGACAAATCATTTTGGATGACGAAAATAAAACACTTTAATCAATAATCTATTTACAAATATAAATTAGCGCAATGGACACACTAAACAAAATTAAAGTTCTATTAGGTATGGAAGAAACTCCACAAATAGACGAAGCTACTCCACAAGAACTGGAGGAAGCAACAGAGCAACTTAAATTCGAAGAGGCAGCTTTAGAAGATGGCACTATTATTAGCGCAGATGCTTTTGAGGTTGGCAACGCAGTTTTTATCGTTGTAGAAGAAGACCAACAACCTTTACCAGTTGGAGAATATGCTTTGGCAGATGGCTCTCTTTTGGTAGTAGAGGAAGAGGGTGTGATCGCTGACATTAAAGCAGCTGATGAAGAGGTTGAAGAGGTAGTTGAGGAAGAAGTTGTTGAGCAATCATCTGACGATTCTAAGGAAGCTATTATCCAAGCTATCGGAGTAATGGAAAACCTATTGCAAGAGTTTAATGCTTTGAAAGAAGAATTTGCATCTATTAAAGAAGAGGCAAAAGAAAACGCAGTAAAAGTAGAAGAGTTCGAAAAGGTAGGCGAAGAAATTAAGCCGAACCCAGAGGGTAATTTTAAACAAGTAAAAGAAAATGTTGATTTGTCAAAACTGACGGCACAACAAAGAGTACAATATTTAATCCATAAAAACAAATAAAAAATGGCAACACCAAATCCATTAACTAAAGTTTACGTAGGGGATGAAGCAGCTGGTTTTGTATCAGCATCACTTTTAAGTGGCGAAACTCTGGGTAAAGGTAATGTTACGGTTCTTCCGAACGTAGCATACCAAGTGAATTTAAAAAATTTAAACTTTGCAGATGGTTCAGTTGCAGACGCAACTTGTGATTTCACAGATGGTTCTGCAATCAGCTACAAAGAGCAAACAATTACTCCAAAAAGATTCCAACTACAAAAGGAACTTTGTAAAAATGACTGGCTTTCTACTTACGCTGGAGCGCAAATGACTGCTGGTGTAGATGGAACTATTCCAAGCACTTTCGCTGAATACCTTATTTCACACGCTGGAGCGTATGTAGGTCAGCAAGTAGAAACTGCAATCTGGTCTGGTACTGCTACTGGTGGTTCTTTTCAAGGTTTTGTATCTAAACTTGCTGCTGACACAGATGTAAATGACGCTACTGTAACAAGTGGAACTACTTCACTTTCTGCTGGTACTATCATTGCAGAGTTAGGTGCTTTAAGAGATGCTATTCCGTCTTCTGTTTACGGACACGAAGATTTATGTATCTACTTAGGTTCTAAAGCTATGCGTTACTACATTTCTGCGCAGTCTAACTTAGGCTACATGGACAAGTACCACGCTGGAGTAACTGATTCAAACTTTGAGGGTATCAAATTATGTTTGGCAAACGGAATGGCTGACAACACTATGGTAGCTGCTCGTAAATCAAATATGTTCTTTGCGACAGATTTGACATCTGACTTGACTGAGGTTAAGATTATTGATATGACTGAAACTGATGGTTCTGACAATGTACGTCTTGTTATGAAGTACAATGCTGGAGTAGGATATGCAAATGGTGGGGATATTGCTCTTTACCAAATATAGTAATTAATAATTTAGGTGGGAGGGTAAAACCTCTCACTTTTTAAAACCCTTTATAATATGGCTTGTCTAATAGCAAACGGAAGAGCGTTAGAATGCAAAGAATCAATCGGTGGTATTCGTAACGTATATTTCGCAAACAATGGGGCTGGTGGTTCATTAACTATTGACGCTGAGGGCGATTTAACTGGATTAGGTTCAAGTTCATCAGATGTTTACAAATACGAATTAATCCCACAAGGCTCTAGTTTTGACGAAGTGGTTACAGTATCCGAAGAAAATGGTACGGTATTCTACGAGCAGACTTTGACTTTATCGTTGCCAAACTTAACGAGCGTATCTTTAAAGGCTCTTAAGATTTTGGGTCAAGGTAGATTTCAAGTTTACATTGAAGATAATAACATTGACGAAACAACTGGGCAAGGTAAAGTTTATCTAGCTGGTGCTTTTAACGGTGTTACAGTAACTGGTGGAAATGTGGGTAGAGGTCAAGCGTTCGGAGATATGAACGGATACAACCTTACATTAACTGGTAGAGAGCAGAGAGCAGCACTATTGTGTACTGCTGGTACAACTGCTGGAGCGTTACAAGGGTTAACAAACCCACCAACAGTGAACGCATCTTAATACTATAATTCGATAATATTAAAGCCTCCACAATAGTGGGGGTTTTTTTATATAAAACAATTTGACCTATTTCCTATTTAATTATATAACATTTAAAAACAAAACAAATGCCTACAAACAATATCGTAAGACAAGGCTTTAAAGCAATAGACGTTACCAAGAGTGATTCAACTGATATTACAGGAGCAGACGCTAACAATCCAGCAGCTTTATACGTTGGTACTGGTGGCAATGTAGAGGTTATCACATTGAACGGAGAAACTGTTGTTTTCCACAACGTGCCTAATGGCACATTTATGCCTATCCAAGTTACAAGAGTAAAGGCTGCAAATTCTACGGCTGACGACATTATCGCATTATTCTAAATAACGGATTATGTTAAACATAATTCAAAATACAATAGGAGCAATCCGTAGGGTTGGAGAAAGCGTTGTAAGGGCTGGTCTAAAGATGTGGCTTCCGTTTACTAAGGCAGAGCCTTTGGGTGTAAATGTAGTAACTGATGGCAGTTTCAATGATACAAGTGAATGGATAAAAGAAAACGGTTGGGTTGTTTCTGGTGGTTTAGCTACTAGAACTGATGTAGATTCTTATACTGCATTACAACAAAACTGTCTTGTATCTGGAACAACTTACATTGTTACTATTGTAGTTGATTCGGTTACAAGTGGTAATATTTTTGGTATTAGATTAGGAACTAATTACATCTTACAAGGTGGTTTATCTGTTGGCACGCATACTGCAACTGGAACGGCTAATAGCAATGTATTATCTATCATGGGGAATCCAGACTTTGCTGGTACTATTTCATCAATTTCTATACAAGAATACGCACAAGAAACTCCAGACATATCTGGCAACGATAACAATGCTATTTTAAAGACTGGTAAGGCTTTAGTTTTTGCTGGTAACGATTCAGTAGAAACATCTTTTCCGTCAAGTAAAACAATCAAGACAATAGCGTTTTGGATTTACCCTACGCATTCTAATACTGGAGAAACTTTATTTTATTTTGGGGGTTCTAGCTTTGGTACTAGATTTTTACATTTAAGTCATTTAACACTTAAATCAGACTCTTTTAATAATACCAATTTTAATGTTTATATTGATGGTGTAGCTAGGGGAGAAACTAACATTGGGGGCAATAACCCAACTCTTGTTATTAATGAGTGGCAGAGAGTTGTTTTAACGTCTTCTACTGACTTTAATACAACGTTAAACACCCTTGATGTAGCATCCAAAGGTTTTGGCTCAGATGGTAGATTTAAAATGGCAGACCTACAAATCTATGGTACTGAATTTACAACCGATGATATTGCTTATGACTACGCAAACCCTCAAAAGTTAGTTACCGATAACGCAAGTTCAAACGTAACGCTTAACGATTTACACGCATGGTGGCACATGAGCGAGGGCGATGGAACTATTGCTTTTGATTCTTCTAGTGCTACTCGTTATGATGGACTAATTATTGGGGCTACGTATGAATCTGGTCAAGAGAGGATACCTCAGTTGGGAATGATGAACTGGAGTAAGGGGAGTAATTTAATTGAGTATAGCGAGGATTTAACTGAATGGAGTGAATTATCTAGTGCAGTAGTAAGTTTTGATAGTAGCATTGTAAACCCAGACGGTACGGTTGGATGCTATAAAGTTACTTTCGATGGAACATTTAGAGGTAGAATAGAGTACAATGTAGCAATAGACGGTATTGTTGTTGAATCTGTATATTTAAGAGTAGAAAGTGGAACACAAGCAGCAAAAATAGGAGGATCAAGTTCAAGTCTTGGAGATGTTACAGTAACAGACCAATGGCAAAGATTTTCACATAGTGCTACCTATACTGGAACAAGTACAAACCCAAGAGTAAGGTGTGATGATGCAGCAGTCATTTACGTTTGGGGTGTTCAGTATGAATCTGGAGCAAGTGCATCTGCCTACCGAAGAACAAACGGAACTGCCGTTACAGATGCAACACTTATCTCATGCGCTACCGATTCACAGAAAGACATCTTAGGAAACGCAGTAAGGGTAAAAGGTAGTGGGTTCAATTTAGATGGTACTGGTTATGCAGAGGTGTTGGATGATAATGTTTTTGACATACCACAAGACGGAGCGTTTACTTTTATGGGTTGGTTGAAATTTAAGTTTGTGAGTACTGGTAGTGGGGTAAATGTTGTTTATGCTAACGGTGGTCTTTCTACTGATACTAATACCTTTTCAATTAACACAAATAATTCTAATAAAGTTATTGCTTATATTAGTGGTACTTTTACAGAAGCCTTAGACAGTTCGTTTGACAAAACTGACGGAGATTGGGTGTTCTTTGCAATAACAAGGAACGCTGGTAGTGATATTAAATTCTATTTGAATAAGGTAGATACAGACGGAGTAGAAAAGCCTATGTTGGCGAGAACTCGAAGTAATAACAATTCTTTGACAAACGCAAACGTTAAGTATATTGGCAGGGACTCTGGTACTACAAGATTTTATAAGGAAAGGATAGATGATTTAATTCTTTATAATACCGAATTGAGTTTAGACGATATTACACAAAACTATAACGCTACAAAGTCTGGACATAACAACTAAGAAAATGATAGGAAATATATACATTTGTTTAAACGAAGAAACTTACAACTCTGAATTGCCAGACTTGTTTTCACGTTACCGAAGAGCAGAGTTTGACGAGGAGGGTGCTTTAGTGCAACTCCTACCGACAACCTACGCTGAAATGGGCGAAGATAACAAACGTCGGTATGGTCATGTTTTAACATTCACCAAAGACGGTGCAAACTTTTACATATTAGAATTTACTGCAAGTTGGTTGAGTGGAGAGGTTTCTTACTTGCTTGATTTAGGTCAAGGATTAGCATATCCAAACAACGCAGTATTGACATCTGATGAGGCAGTTCAATTAGTACAAGAAAACGCACAAGAATAATGTATATCTTTAGTGTAACAAGCGATGTTGATTACCCAGCAGAACTATACGTTCCGTTGGACTATGACGTTGTAAGCCGTTCAAATTACTTTTTACTTAATACTACTAACTTACAGACTAACGTAAGTAGAAGCGTTGTATTAACAAAGGATTATTATAACGCAAGAAGCACTAAATTTAGCTTTACCTTTTACGCTGAGGATAATGTAGCAGAGGATAGAGTAGTATATCAAGAAACATCGTTTTTCAGTTATGACATTTACGAGCAAACGAGCGATACAAATACAGACATCACAGATGATTCTGTTATAGCAAAGAGAGAAACTGGAAAGTTTTGGGTTGGTGGCGATAGTAAAGTTACCTACGTTAAACAAGCAGAGGCAAACCCAACTAATTCCGTATATCTAAAAATATGAGTTTAAGAATAGTAAATTTAGCAGCAGAGAAATCTCCAAAAGCAAAGGAATCAGCATCGAAAGAGTGGGTTTCTTATGGAGATGATAATAACTACTTTGAATATCTGATTGACAGATACAACGGTAGTGCCGTAAATAACGCGATTATCTCGTCTGTCAGCGACCAAATCTATGGAGAGGGGTTATCATGTACTAATGAGAGTAAAAAGCCGTTAGACCACGCTAAAATGAAGTCTATATTTAAGGCTGATGATTTGAAGCGAGTTGCACATGACTTGAAACTACTCGGACAAGCTGCTTTTAACATAGTTTGGAATAAGGGTAGGACTGAAATTTTGATGGCGAAGCACATCCCAATGCAGAATCTTAGACCAGAGAAAGCAGAAGATGGCGATATTAAGGCTTATTACTATTCTGATGACTGGTCGCAGTCAAGAAAAAAACAATATGCGCCAAGACGTATTGAAGCATTTACTGGAGCAAGAGGCGAAGAAACACAGATATTAGTTATTAAGCCATACGCAGCTGGATATTTTTACTTTAGCCCAGTTGATTATGCTGGTGCTTTGCAATGGGCTGAGATTGACGAAGAAATAGGTACATATCACCTGACAAATATCCAGAACGGCTTTGCACCTACAATGATGATTAATTTTAACAATGGGCAACCTACCGAAGATGAGCAAAATCATATTGAGAGGAAAGTTACTCAAAAGTTGGAGGGTGCAAAAGGGAAGAAGTGGCTTATATCATTTAATGATGATACTGCAAACGCAACAACGATTGAGAGTTTGCCAATTTCAGAAGCAAGTGAGCAGTACAAGTTTTTAAGCGAAGAGGCTACTCGTAAGATATTAATAGGTCATAAAGTTACCAGCCCAATTTTATTTGGTATCAAAGACAATACTGGACTTGGAAATAATGCCGAAGAGATAAAAACGGCATCGCAACTATGGGATAACACAGTTATTCGACCATACCAAAACATGATTCTTGAAGTTATTAACCAAGTGTTGGCAGTTAATGGTATTGTACTTGACACATACTTTAAAACACTACAACCGATTGAGTTTATAGAAACTGATGGTTTAGATGCTGATGAGATTGAAAAAGAAACTGGAGTAGACCAAGACGATGCAGTAGATGTTACACCAGATACTGAGGTAGTGGATAACGATATTGAAAAAGTAGATGCATCTTACAATGGCGCACAGATTAGTTCAGCAATTGACATAGTTGCTAAAGTGAAAGAGGGTATTCTTAACGAGGCTCAAGCTATTGTATTCCTTGTACAATTCTTACAGTTACCAGAGAGTGTTGCAAGAGGCTTCTTTAGTGGTGGAACAGAGCAGTTACTTTCAAAAATTGCCCTATCCAAAGAAGAGAATTTTAAAAAGTGCAAAAAAAAGAAGTGTAATAAAGGTAAATGCACTTGCCAAAACTACACTAAAGAAGATGAGAAGAACGACATCATTGTAGCAAATGCTTTAATTGATTTAGGCGAAGAGTTAAGTTCTGACGAGTGGGAGGTTATCGAAGAGGTAGATGCTGAAACACATGAAGAATTAGAAGCATATAAATTCGCATCTACTGGAGTAGCAAGACCAAACTCAAACAGCGACCAAGATGCAACTATCGGAGGGTTTATGTACAAAGTACGATACGAATATTTCCCTAAGAAAGTAAGTTCTAACTCCAGAGAGTTTTGCCGTAAGATGGTAGCTGCAGACAAGCTATATCGTAAAGAAGACGTTATCTCAATGGGAGATAAATCAGTAAATGCTGGTTGGGGATTAAATGGTGCAGATACTTACTCAATATGGAAGTATAAAGGGGGAGGCTCATGCCACCACAAATGGAGAAGAAAAACATTTAAGTCTTTAACTAAGATAGACACAAAAAGTCCTTTAGCACCGACTGTATCAACTAACAAGGCTGACAAAGAGGGTTATAGAGTACGTAATGAGAAAGAGGTGGCAATGAAGCCAAAAGATATGCCTAACAAAGGATTTGTAAATAAAAAATAAGATGGCAGTATTATTTGTAAACGAAGATAAATTAAAGAGTTCAACGGCAATCAACTACAATGTTGATACTGCCTTTTTACTACCCTTTTTAAAGATAGCACAAGACAAGCACCTACAAATAATCTTGGGTACTAAGCTATATGATAAATTACAGAATGACATTGCTGGTGTGGATGGTGCAACTTTAACGGGGCTTTACAAAACCTTAGTTGATGACTATATCCAAGACGCTATTATTCACTACGCACTTGTGGAGGCTTTGCCTTTTATATCGTTCCAGATTAAGAACGGAAGCATAACGCAAAAGAATAGTGAGAACGGAACGGCAGCAACTCGTCAGGATGTGGATTACTTAGTACAGAAAGAGAGAGATTCAGCAGAGTTTTATGGGCAAAGAATCGTAGAGTATTTATGTAACGATAGTAGTTCATTCCCAGAATATAGCCAAAATACTGGTGCTGATTTGAACCCAATATCGAACGCATATTATACTGGTATTAAATTATGAGATATAAGCCGAAGCAAAATAATATAAAGAAGCTAAAGGTATTTTTAAAGAAATTGAAAGATGAGAAACGACTTGATAGAGTTAAATAGTATTAACATTGCAGCTTTAGGAGTTAGTTTTTCTGATTTAGATGCAGTCTTAACTACGTTGGTTTTGGTTACTGCGTTAGTATATAACGTGAAAAGACTGATGAAATGAAGTATTTTAGCGAGAGCGAATTTAAGTGCAACGGAGTAGAGTGTTATGATCTGATGAACCCAGAACTTATAAAGCGTTTGGATTTAGCGCGTGGCATAGCTGACGTACCTTTTTTTATAACCTCTTCTTACAGAGATAAGGAAACAAACATGAAAGTAGGAGGCTCTAAAAAGTCTGCTCACTTGAGAGGTAATGCAGTAGACTTGCATTGTGAAAATTCATACCATAGATTTAAAATAGTACAAGCGTTATTAGATGCTGGTTTCACTAGAATAGGTATTGCCAGTAATTTTATACACGCTGATGTAGACGAAGAACTTACTGATTGTGTAATTTGGACTTATTAATATGACTGGTTGGGATTTGAGTATTGGTACATATACTGGAATACTTATTGGTGTATGGACATCTAAATACGATGCTGGATACCAGCATTGTTTATATTTACCTTTTTTTTTCATTGAAATAAATACGTATTATGATTGAGATTTTAAAATCAAACTGGGCAGAGTTGCTGATCGGAGCAATGGCATTCTTTAAAGTTATTGCAAATGTAACTCCTACGGAAAAGGATAACAAGATGTTTGGCTATTTGGATGACTTAGTCAGCTACTTTATTAAGGATAAAAGGACAAAATAATGCCTATATCCTCGGTACTAGCAAAAGGGCTTTTCGCTATCATACCAGATATGCTTAAAGATAACAAGGGAAAATGGAGCAGTAAAAGGACTGTATCTGGTGTTTTGGCTATTGCTTGTGTTACGCAAATAGATGCTAACGGCTTAGATATTAACACCTTATTGTTAGCATTAATTTCCATACTACCTTTATGCTTCTCAGTATTTGAGAAAAAATAACTATATTGAAGCCGTAACCAATCAATTAATTATGGCTAACAATCGAATACGCTTAAAGGCTCATGAACTAGAGTTGATTAAGCAACACAGAGCAAAAACCTTAGATAATATTAACGACAATACTGCTTTAGATTTACACCTAAAGGATAGAGGTATTAAAAAGAAAGACGTTGTATCTGTCAAACATTGGCAGAATATGAACGGAGAGTTGCGTTTTTCTGTCGTTACAAAAGAGGGTCAAGGATTTAATGAGAACGATCTACTTAAAAGAGTCGGTAAATTCATATCTGAACACGCACCGATATACCCAAAGATTGACCACGTTGCTGGTAGACACCTATTAGTCATTAATCCAGCAGACATACATATAGGAAAGTATGCTAACTCCGAGGAAACTGGTGAGGACTATAATATACCTATTGCAGTTTCAAGGGTTTTAAAGGGTATTGAGGGCATTATAGCAAAGTCTAAAGGGTTTACTATAGATAGGGTTTTATTCTGCATAGGCAACGATGTTTTGCATATTGATAATGTTTACAATACAACAACAAAAGGAACGCCACAAGATTGCGATGGTAAATGGTGGGAGCATTATGAGGTGGCTTTGCAGTTATATGTTAAATGTGTAGAGATGCTTAGACAGATTGCGCCAGTTGATTGCGTACATTCTATGAGCAACCATGATTATCAAAGTGGATTCCATTTGGCTCATGCATTAAAGAGTTGGTTTAGAAAGGCTGATGATGTAAGCGTAGACGCAACGGTCAATCATCGCAAGTATTATAGATATGGCAAGAACTTAATCGGTCTTGAGCATGGCGATGGTGCTAAGATGGATAACCTACCTTTATTGATGGCACAAGAGAAGCCCCAAGAATGGGCAAACACTAAATATAGATACTGGTATTTACATCATTTACACCACAAGGTTAAGCATAAGTGGAGAGATGCAAAAGACTTTATAGGTGTTACAGTTGAATACCTACGAAGTCCAAGCGCAGCCGATTCTTGGCACAATCGCAAAGGTTTTACTGGCTCACCAAAAGCAGTAGAGGGCTTTATACACGAATATGATAATGGTCAAGTCGCAAGGCTTACACACTTTTTTTAGTATCTAATACATTGAAAACTAAGCATCTAAGAAATTAGGTGCTTTTTTTTTGCTTATTATTGTTGTTATTCTAAAAATCTTTTTTATATTTGTTGAAACAAAACAAAACAACTAAAAACAAACATTATGGAATTTTTTGACAAAACACCGAGATTATTTAGAAACGAAGTTTATGGATTTGATTACACATTCGATTGCGACATAGAAATATTTGTTTCTTTAGACGGAGAGATAGAGGATGTTTCTGGATGTGGAGAGAAAACTGCAAAAAGATTAATTGCTGAAGCTGAAAAACAAATTAATAAGATAAAATAAACAAACGGAGGGGGAAGCCCCTCCTTAATTAACTAACTATGACAACAGAAATAGCTACATTCCAAATTGTAGGAAAATACAAAGGGGGAAAAACCGAAGACATTGATATTGCTTACGGAGAAGATAACAAAAAATATTTATTAGAAGAGTATAAAATGGCTCTAGGTAATAACTGGGATATTATAGCCTTTAGAATAGACGAATAATGGGGAAGCTAAAAGAATTATTATTAGGTACTAGAGAGCAACAAATTGATAGAGAGCAAATGTTGGAGATGCAATACAATGCTCATTACGATGAATGTGCTAACTACGTGGAAGAATGGAAACAAGGGACTCGTTCACCTTTAAACGCAACGATAAACGAATTTAACTACCTAAACAAACCGACAAATGGAAGCAAGTAAACTAAACGAATTGTATGTTAAGAATGGCTTAACTAAAGACGATGTATTTAAGCATAAGTTTTATACGATTATCTCACGTGCTGGGATTGATAAAATACAAGCCAATAACAATATTGTAATTGACTACGATTTATCTCACAACTCACCAGATAATAAATGTATTATTATTAAGGCAACGGCTCAATGTGGGGATAAGGTAATCCAGACTTACGGAGAATCAAGTCCAGCAAATACATCAAATGCTTATCCAGTTGCAATGGCTGAAAAGAGAGCGATGAGTAGAGCCGTTCTTAAACTTACTGGATTTTATGAACTAGGTCATTTTGGAGAAGACGAAGCAGATGATTTTAAACGCAAATAATATGAACGAAAAAGGGAGAGGGTGGCAACCTAAAACAAAGCTGCAAGACGTATTACTTGAAACGTACAAAACAAAAAGTACGATCAGTAATAAGCTACAAATATCGCAACCTACATTAATGCGTTTGTTAGCAGATGAAAAATGTATCACGTTCAAGCAAATTAAAACTATTTCAACAGATGCAAATATCAGCATCATAAAACTAATATCATTATTATGAAAATAACAGAAGATAACTTAGAAGAGTTTTTAGAGTTAGTAGCTTTTGAAAACCGTACATCAATGAAGATGTTAAGAACAAAAGACCGAACTAGGTTTTTGGTAGAGGCTCGAATGATGGCTTATAGAATTTTACGCGATAGTGGTTTCACACAGCAGTTTATAGGTAACTTATTTAATCGCGACCATGCCGTTGTAATTCATGGACTAAAAAAGCACGAGCATAATTACAATACTTACAATTACTATCAAGAAACTTTTGATAATATACGCTATAAAATGGGCTTAGATGATAAGGGTAGTATGGTGGATAAACAACTGGTTGAAAAGTACCAGCAAAACGTAGCAGATTTGCACGTAATTATAGCGAATCAAAAAGAGAAGATTATCACTTACAAAAGAAGAATCCAATCAATAGAGAAAACAAGTAAATTATTAACACAAAATCTAAAGCAGTTATGCAATTAAAAGGAAAAGTAGTAAGTATCAAAGACGTTGAAGTTATTAGTGATAAATTTCAAAAGCAGATTATTCTGGTAGAGCAAGACACTAAATTTGATGCGATAATACCAATAGAATTTATAAACCAGAAAATAGATTTAGCCTCCAAATTACAAGTTGGTGAAACTAAAACTTTCAATATTAACATTAACGGAAGAGAATGGAAAGACAAACATTTTGTTTCAATCAGATGTTACGCAATTAGCAACAACAATACAGAGGTTGCAGAGGGAAACGATCAAGGGCAAAAAGAGAACTTGCCGTTCTAATTGATAAACTGGATTTGGAGGTTTTATAGCCTCCATTTCTTTTTTTATATATTTGTAAAAAACTAAACTATGGAACAACCAAACTACTACTCAATCCTTACGGCTGAGGTTCGATACGACAAAGAACTTACACCTAACGCAAAATTACTCTACTCAGAGATAACTTGCTTAACAAACAAGAACGGCAAATGCTGGGCATCAAACAACTACTTTGCTGGTCTTTACGGAGTTTCTAAGGAAACAATATCTAGATGGATTAGCAAACTTGCAACAAAGGGATATATAAATTTATCCTTTAGTTATGTGGGAAATACCAAGCAAGTAGAGAAGAGAATTATAAGCCTTAACCCTATTGACAAAATAATCAATACCCCTACTAAATATCAAGGGGGTATTGACAAAAAGGTCAAGGGGGGTATTGACAAAATCGTCAAAGATAATATTACAAGTATTAATAATACAAGTAATAATAATATAGAGGATAAACCCTCTTCGCTCGATGAGGTTAATAATTATTTTTTACAGAAAAATTTTGATTTGTCAGAAGCAATTAATTTCTTTGAGTATTATGAGAACAATGGTTGGAAGCAAGGCAAGAACAAAATGAAGAAATGGAAACTGGCTGCAAATCGTTGGATGAGAAATTATAAGCCAAAGCAAAAGCAAGGTTTAGCTTCTCAATATGGATTTAGTATTAATACTCAAAAGCAAATATCATGATAGGAAAAGAGCCAAGCGAGGACTTACTAAACTTTTGTTTTGTAACTATTAACAAGGCATTGTTTGAGATGAGCCAGAACAGAGCCGAAGAGGATAGAAAGATATTAGCTAACATTCTTATGAATGATTTGAACGACAAATTCCATAGGCTTACAATAGAGGATGTTACAAAAGCGTTTCACGTTGGAGTAAGGGAAGCTGACCAAATGGCTATCAATCCAAGAACGTGGTTTAACTGGCTCAACAAACAGAAATTAAAAGCCAACGCAGTACGCATTGAATCATCTCAAGAAAGTGAAAGGGTGCAGATAGAACAGAAGTGTCAGCAAATCGACCGTAAAGAGGTTTTAAGGGAGTTTATTGAGTTATGTTTGATTGAGGTTTACGAGCAGTATGTAGCTGGGGAGAAGTTTAAATTTCAAGGTGTGAGCCAAGTTTTTAACTGGTGCGAAAGCGTTGGGTTAATTTCCTTAACTTTAAAAGAGAAAGAGAGGTTGTGGGATGAGATACAAGAAGAGATCAAACAAAAAAAGAAATTTGTACATAATGAGCGAAAGAAATTCCATCCAGTAATCATGTGCAGAGAAAAGACATTGATGACATATTTTAGTAAATGGAGAAAACAAAAATTTGATTTAAGAACTAAAGTAAAACAACTATTATGAAAATTACTAACGAGTGTAACATGGAACTAATGTCAAGGTACGAGGATAATTACTTTGATTTGGCTATTGTAGACCCTCCTTATGGGATTGATGCTGACAGAAAAAACAGTGTAAATAAATTACAGAGTAAAAAATCAGCAAGTTTAAGCAAAGATTATGGCAATCAAAATTGGGATAGCGCGATTCCAGATGATTTTTATTTTACAGAACTAAAAAGAGTAAGTAAAAAACAAGTAATTTGGGGCGCAAACTTTTTTGATTTAAAAGGTGGTATGTTGTATTGGCATAAGCACGTAACAATGCCAACATATAGCCAAGGCGAATTAGCTTGGTTGTCATGGTTAAATAAAATTGATTATGTAAGTATCGCATGGCATGGAATGTTTCAGCACGATATGAAAAACAAAGAGGTGCGCATACACCCAACACAAAAACCCGTAAAGCTATACGAATGGTTACTAATGAACTACGCTAAAGAGGGCGATAAAATACTTGATACTCACTTAGGTAGTGGAAGCATTGCAATAGCTTGTCATAATTTAGGCTATGATTTGACTGCTTGTGAATTAGATAAAGATTATTTTGAATCGGCAATAAAAAGAATAAATCAACATAAATCACAATTAAGATTGATATGAAGTACAACACAGACAAGCGAACACGAAAAAAGATTGACAAGCTGCTAGAACAGAATGCCAGAAACGTAGCTAATCTAGGAACTAAAAGTAAGTATGATTTAAAAACTAAATCAGAATTTAACAAGGCTTGGTCAGAAATACAAAGAGAAATACGAGAACTGGATGCAGATTTTTACAAAGTAATAAAGGCACAGAATTGAAAGCGTTAGAGGACAAGCTGCAAACGGCAGTTATAACATACCTAAGACTTGATAAGAAAGCATTATACTGTTCCTCTCTAGGAGGTCAATATCAACGCTACCATTCGCAAAGGATGAAAGCTAAAAGGACTGGATATGTGGCTGGATTCCCAGATGTATTTTGCTACGATGCTAGAGGTGGGTATCATGGTCTTGCATTAGAATTAAAGGTCAAGGGTAACTACGCAAGTCAAAAGCAGAAGAACTGGATTAAAAGATTGAACGAGCGAGGCTATATGGCAAAGGTATGTACTGGCTTTGATGATGCTAAAAAGTTTATTGATGATTACTACGATTTAGAATAATTTTTTTATATTTGACAAACTAAACAAACTAACTATGAAAGTAACGATAGATACAAACTGCAAAACCTACTTAGACTCTAGAGGGGAGTTTCCAGTTGGTCATGTAAAGCTTTTGGTAAACCATTATATAGATAGAGCCGAGAACCTTGATTTGCTTATGAAAGTATATAAGAGTAGATTAAAAGAATTAAAGGCATCAAACCACGAGCATAAATACCTAATAATACAAGAGTTAAAAAATGTATTTATAGAGGGTGGTTGCGATTGGTCTGGAACTGATGGAATCAAAGTAGAAAAAGTCGGCACAGATATGATGTTAAGACATTTCCCAGCCGATGTGCTTGGGAAGTAAGTGAGCAAGCCACTAGAGTGCTGCACTACAAGTCCTATCCAAACTATATACAAAGGTTTATTTCAGTAGGGTAGGCAAATTTAAATCTACGGATTTGAAAATCAGCGATTGAGATGGGGGGTGTGGGAACTCCCCAACTTAAACAAAACTAACTTTAATCTATTTATAGCTATGGCAGAAAATTACATTTACGCAGTCGCAATACTATTACCAATGGTGTACATATTAGGTATGTACTTTACAACAAAGTAGGGTGGTGGAACTGGCAGACACGCCTCCTTGTCTCGGAGGTAGAGATAACAGAAATGCCTCTATGAACGTTCGAATCGTTCCCCTACTGCTAAACATAAAAACTAAACAGATGAGCAAAGACAAAGAAACAGAAGTAGATACTACTTGGGATTCGTGGCTTAACGATATGAGCGACAGAGAGCAACCAGATGTATGTGGTGTAGATAACCCAGACTGCGAAGCTTGTGGTTCATGAGTAGTATTGAAAACAAAGTCTGTATTAAGATACTAGACAGAGCAGAGGTAGGTGAGAAGAAATACGGTACTACAATGGATAGAACAGATTTGTCTACTGCTGACTGGATAAAACACGCACAAGAGGAAGCTATGGATTTAGCAGTTTATTTAGAGAAGATATTAGAGTTATTAACAAAGGAACAAAATGCTAAGAAATAAAGTATATTAGCAATGTAAGGTTTTCACATAGTTAGTTTTGGGTGGGGTAGAGAGAAATCTTTACTCCATCTTTTTTTTTACTTATGATACAAAAAGGATTAATTAATAGAATCATCCTCAAAGCAATACGCAGAGGTAAAGGAATAAAAGTCATAGAACGCTATTTATATATATATCACAAAATCAACATAGGGCAAAAGGCTCTTAACAGAAGATATGCAAGAATTAAAGTATTTGCTCGGCAAGGAGTACGATAAAATCCATGACATAGCCTTAAAGATTACAAAGGGTAACGACATAGATGCTCAGGACTTAACACAAGAGGTCTATGTAATAATGTTAGAATACGACCAAGAGAAGCTACAAACAATCTACGACAATGGTCATCTCAATTACTGGGTTGCTAGAGTAATGCTCAACCAATATCTTAGAAGCACATCTCCATTTAAAAAGAAGCATCATTCATACCTAAAAGATGCAAACGCAATAGTCAGCGATTTAGCCTATGACAATACCGAAGAGGTAATATATGATAAAATACTATTTGAGGAACGTTTGCAAATGGTAGAGGATGCAATGAAAGACCTACATTTTTACGATAAGACTTTATTTAAGATATACTACGAATCTGATCACTCAATTAGGAGTCTATCAGAATCCACAAGCATCAGCACAACGTCTATATTTAATACAATTAAGAACGTCAGAAATTATATAAAAAATGAGATTAAAGACAAGTAATAAGGTATATAATGAGCGAATGGAGATATGTAAGAAATGTAACCATTTTCGCAAATCTGTTTCTCAATGCAAAAAATGTGGGTGCTTTATGAAGATAAAAGGTGCTATTGCTTTTACTCGTTGTCCAATCGGTAAATGGGATAGAGAGAAGGATATAACCCAAGACCAATTATCTATCCTTAGACGGCTTGTAAATAGCTTAGAGAATACAAAAGTATCACATGAGCAGAACGTAGGACTTACTAATTTATACAATGAGATATTTGGGATGCGTAAAAACGTATCTTCTTGTGGTACGTGCGTTAGAGATATGGTAAAAGACTTAAAAGAATTATTACAGAGTTATGAAGATTGATAGCATTAAAATATCGGAGTTAAAGTTTGCAGAATATAATCCTCGCACAATATCAAAGAAGCAGTTTAAAGACCTAAAGAAAAGCCTCGAAGAGTTTGGTTTAGTAAACCCTATTGTAATTAATTCAAACGAGGATAGAAAGAATGTAATAATCGGAGGGCATCAAAGAGCCAGAGCATGGGAAGATTTAGGCAATGACCACATACTAACGTACGCAGTTAATTTGCCTATCGAGAAAGAAATGAAACTAAATCTTAGGCTAAATAAAAACGGTGGTAAGTTTGACGATGACCTACTGCTAAACTACTTTGATGAAGAGGTTTTATTTGAGGTAGGGTTTACTGTAAACGATTTAAATATTAATATAGACAAGTACGAAGATAATACGCTTGAAGAGGCAACGAAAGACGTTTGCGAGTGTTGTGGTGCAAGTATATGAAAAAACACACTAAAATATATCTAGATTATTTCAGCTTTGATAGGTGCGATTTTATTCCTTGCGAAGTATGTGGTAATCCAGCAACAGACATTCACCACATAGATGCTAGAGGAATGGGGGGAAGTAAAACAAAAGACTACATTGAAAACTTACAAGCATTGTGTAGAGGTTGTCATATTGAGTACGGAGATATAACCGATTTAAAAGATATTTTAAAGAAGATACACTTAAAATATATGCAAGTATATGGAACAAAATAGAACAATAGTAGCTAAAGAGAGAATGCTTAAAGCGTTGGAGAAATCTCTGGGTATTGTATCAACGGCTTTAAAGATGACAGACCTATCTAGAACTAACTATTACAAGTGGCTCAAAGAAGATGAAGAGTTTGCATCTAGAGTAAAAGAGATAGAACAAATAGAGCATGATTTTATAAGGTCTAAGTATTACGAATGTATAAAGGATAAAGTGCCAAGCGTTGTAATTCACGCAGCCAAAACACAATTAGGATTAAGTGAGAAGCAGCAGATAGATGTAACTACGCAAGGTGATAAAATTAACAAAATAGAGATAGAAATTGTCCAGTCTAAAAATACAGACGAGTAACGTATTTGAGAGGAACTACAACGCACCTACTAAGCTGGTAGTCAATCAAGGTGGCACGCGAAGTGGGAAAACCTATTCACTTTGTCAGTTGCTTATTGTCAAGGCTTTTGAGGAATCAGGTAAAAGGTTCAGCATCGTAAGGAAATCATTACCCAGTTTGAAGCTTTCGGTAATGAAAGACTTTTTTGAGATACTTAATGCACATGGTTTATACGATGAAACAAAGCATAATAAATCAGACCACACTTATACGCTAAACGACAATACATTTGAGTTTATATCTTTAGACCAGCCACAAAAGAAGAGGGGTGCTAAACGGCATTATCTATTTTGTAATGAAGCAAACGAATTAACGTGGGAAGATTTTTTTCAGCTGCTAGTAAGGACAGAGGAAAAGATATACATTGACTACAACCCATCTGAGACACATCATTGGCTATATGATAAAATACTCAATAGAGAGGACTGTACTTTTATCAAATCAACGTACAAGGATAACCCATTCTTACCAGATGAGTTGGTTAAGGAGATTGAAAGACTACGAGAAACGGATGAGGACTACTGGAAGATATACGGATTGGGTGAGCGAGGTTTCTCAAAGTCTATTATATTTCCAAGGGTTGAGATGATGAGCAAAATACCAGAAGAGGCTACGCTTATATCTACGGGCTTGGACTTTGGATATACCAATGACCCTAGTTCTATGGTAGAGGTTTATGAATTAGAAGACAAATTAATATTTAACGAATTACTATATGAACGAGGACTCACTAACTCTGACATTGCTAACCGAATGGATGCTTTCTGGACTGATAAGCGAAGAGTTGTATTTGCAGACAGTTCAGAGCCTAAGTCCATCGAAGAACTATATCGCTTAGGATACAACGTAAAGCCTTGCGTAAAGGGTAGGGATTCGATTAACATAGGGATAGACCTACTAAAACGATTTAAGCTATGCGTAACGACCAAAAGCACAAACCTAATATCAGAGTTTAATGGCTACAAATGGCAAGAGGATAAGAACGGCTACCTACTTAATAAGCCAATAGATAATAACAATCACGGAATTGATGCTTTACGTTATGCCGTTACTATGGTCAAGAGTAAACCAAACGTAGGTAAATACTCTATTCGATAAATTTTATACATAATTAACTTTTTACTATTTAATAATATGAAGCTGACAATACCGACAGATACGAGTGAGATTACTCTAGGGCAATTACAAAGGCTCACAGAAATAGAAGAGGCTGAACTTGGCAATCTGGAGAAGCAGAAACAAACCATTGAGTTGCTAACTGGGGTTGATAGAGGAACACTTGATAGATTCCGTTTAAGCGATTTAGAGGGTGTTTACGACAAGCTTTTGTATTTATCCAAGCAAGACAATAGGCTTATTAAATTCGTTACGTTAGAGGGCGTTAAATACGGCTTTCATCCTAACCTATCAAATATTACTACTGGAGAGTTTGCAGACCTTGATACTTTCTGTAAGGATTTAAACAAGAACTTGCATTACATTATGGCAGTTCTTTACAGACCAGTAACAATAGACAAAGCTGGGAAGTACGATATAGAACCATACAAAGGAACTGAGGCACGTGCTGAGTTGTTTAAAAACAAGTTACCAGCTAATGTAGTAAATGGTGCTATGGTTTTTTTTTGGACTTTAGGGAAAGATTATTTGACAGATATTCTTCGGTCTTCATCGGAGGGCAAAGTTCACAAAAGCAACAAAGATTCAGTAAAAAGTGGGGATGGTACGCAATCCTGATGACATTGGCAAACGATGATATTTTAAAGATAGATGAGGCAACCGAAATGAGTATAAACAAATGCTTTACCTATTTAACATATATAAAGGATAAAGAAAACGCAAAGAAATGAAGTCATTTAAAAGCATAGTAGAGCAGTTCGAGAAAATATGTAACGCACATAAGCAACTTAACTCGTTTACGTTTGGAGATATATTTGAGGTAGACCTATCCAATGAGGTAGACTTTGCAAAGGCTCATCTAATAGAGCAACCCTCTACAATCAACAATAGAGATTTTGTGTTTACGTTTGATTTGCTTGTAATGGATTTAGTGGCAGCAGATGGTTCAAATGAAACCGATGTACTGAACAATACGTTTCTTATAATGGCTGATATATACAGAGAGTTCAAGAATGGACTCGGTAGGGGTACATCGCCTATTGATTCTCGAACTTACTCAATAAACGAGAGCGTATCATGTGAACCGTTTACAGACCGATTTGAGAACTTACTCGCTGGTTGGAAAGGAACTATTAGTATAACAGTCCCAAGTCATAATAACGCTTGTAATAGTCCTATATGAAGCTAGAACTAGAAGCAACACAGAAAGCCTTAAACAAGTTCGGCAAGGATGTTATAATTAAGGCAGCAACGTATCTAAAGACTAGAAAAAAAGGTTACGATACTGGAAAGCTATTTAAATCCTTGGATTATGATTTAGGTGTTGCAGCTAATTCTATAAGCCTTAAAATAAGAATGGAGGACTACGGTCTTGCGATCAATGAGGGTAGGGGTAAATCTGGAGGTGGCTCTGGTGTTTTATTCCCTAAGATATTGGAATGGGTTAAGCGTAAAGGATTACGACCTAGAAATAGCAAAGGGCAGTTTGAAGCATGGAGAAACAAGGAACAACAACAACGTGGTATCGCCTACGTGGTTACAAGAAAGATACACCGATTTGGCTATAAGGGTACGCATTTCTTTGATGATGCTTTTGCACAAAGCTATAAGAAACTACCCAAAAAAATTACTAAAGCATTTGCTTTGGATTTAGAAAACTTTTTGAATTTTACAATAGACGAGATAAACAATGGCACTAACAGTAACTAGACCAAATTATTGGACAATAACCTTAGATTCTACTGGAACTGGAACAGTATATAAATTTAAGTATGTGGTTTTTGCAACTTTTCCAAGTCCTATCGGAACAATACAATTAAAGCAATCAAGAAACCCACAAGCAAAAGGGCATTTTGATATTGAAAAGTTGGTAAAGACTTATTTAAAGGTAACTCATAAACACGAGAATACTATTACTGGTAGCGTAGATTATGACTCATTACATTTGATGCCACAGAATACGACTGATGTAGGTACGGCATCAACTCCAGATATTGAGGATTATCCTATAAGTAAGAATAACAATACTTTAATGGATGTTACATTTATTTGTTATGAAGAATATGCGACCACACCAAATGGTGAAGCAACTTTACAAGGCTCTCCCACAAGCGTTACTTACCCATTTATAAACTACGCTAACGAGTGGGAGGATGAGAAGGAGTTAGATGTAGATTTGTTTAGCTTTCAATCCTCAGATGTTTTACTAACTAGCATATTTAAATGGTCTGATTGGGGTTTTAATACTGTTTTAACACCACCTACTGGGTTACCATTAATAATGAGTATGAACATATTAAACACTCCTACTAATCAATTTAACAGAATAGTAACAGATAAATCTGGTCAGACTACGACACAACTTGCCGGTGTAAAATACAATTATATATATAAAATTGAAAACACAATAGGTGTTACAAATCTTCAAATTTTTGATGGCTCTGCATATTTAGATATTCCTTTTAATTTGGGTTGGAATGATTTTACATACACTTGTCAGTTAAATGGTTTTATTATTATGAATGTGCAAGGCACAACTGATGGGAGAATTGATTTTTCCTACACTAAATCAGAGTATGGTGGCAACCTTGGAAAATTTTTAACAGAACTACCTTTGGATACTTTAAATGGTAATAATACTGCCAATAAAATCCCACACATAACTAGTTACAAAGATTATAAATTATTTAGTTGGTTAAATAAATTTACTAATTTTAATACTGATGACGGAAAGTTAGTATATATGTTTTTCGATGATGTACCAATATTTCAATCAGTAATGGGTAATCTTATACCTACAAATTATGTAGGTACTATTCAGGTTGATAATAACGCAAATAATGGAGGGCATCTTCCAAGTACGGCAGATGAAGATGATGAGTACCTTTTGTTTGGTGGTGTTGGTGGTGCTAATGTGAAGAATATAAAATATCCAGATAAAGGAGGGTATCAATTACTAGAATCATCAAATGTAAAATATTATACAGTTTATTATGCTGGTACAAGTACGTCAAACGATTCTTTTACAGAAGCTTCAGATATTAAAGCTGGGGATTTTATAAGAATAACCATTGGAGGGGGTATTGGAAATAATCAAATAGACTACACAACAATCGGTTCAATTAGCAATTCAGCTAACACAGAGTTTTACGCAACTGGCTCAACTACTGGTACTGGAGCGTATCAAAAAAAATATGGTAAACCAGCATCTAAAACATATTTATTTGAGATTGCATCCGATACTAACTGCAATTCTACAAGGTTTAAGGAATATTCTTTAACATGGAAGAATAAGTACGGTACATGGGATTATTATATGTTTGATGGTGAGCATACAGATGTAAGAAACTATAAAAGGGAAACAGATTACAGTAGGTTAGCTGGTGGATGGTCAGATGCTACTTTTACAATAGATTCATTTGAAAGAGGTAAAGTTCAAAAGGTAAACGGAACAAAGCAAACGACCATAAACACAAGATTTATTACTGATGAGTATAATGATTATTTTAATGGATTGCTTATGTCTAATGAAGTTCTTTTACTCTCACCAGTTAAAAAAGGTGATGATGATATTAAGCAAGTTCCTATTCCTATAAACATACAAGACACATCGCTTACGTTTAAAACAAATTTAAAGGATAAATTAGTTCAATACTCATTTACTTTTGAGTATGCTCACGATTTAAAGCAAAGGGTATAATGGTATTACTAAGAGTTGAAACACAAGGTACAGAAAATGCTCATTACTTAGACCTAGGTAATGTAAGTATGAAAGCTGACTATTCTATTTTAGAGATTCAAGATATAACACAAAGGAAGTCAGAAAATACCCAAGCGTTTACATTACCATTTACAGAAACTAACAACGATTTCTTTTCACACTTTTACAATGTTAATGCGACTGGAGATTTTGATGTAAACGCAAAGACCAACGCAATAGTATCGGTAGATAGTATCGAAGTAATAGAGGGTTATTTACAATTATTATCTGTTAATACTACAACGCAAACTTATGAGGTAGTTGTTTATGGTGTTATTGCTAATATAGTAAATCAGCTTTCAGATAATAAACTAAACGAACTAGATTTATCTGCCTACAACCACGTTCTAAATATTGATAACGTTAAAGACTCGTGGGATGGTGCAATAACTTACACAGATGCATCTACTGGGGATGAGATACTCTATCCTATTATTGATTATGGCTATGGTTATGATGAGGATAATATTGAGATAACTTACAACAAGCCAGTATTAACTTGCGATAGATTAAAACCAGCTATTAAAGTAAGAACCGTATTTGAAGAGATTTTAAAAAGCGTAGGGTACACAACCATAAATTCTAATTTTTTAAGTTCAGATTTTTTCAATAAGCAATATATGACTTTGGGCGACAGTTCGGAGTTTTTAAATAACGACATAGAAGATAGCTTTAGAGTTGGTAAAAATTTTGGGCAAACATTTAACCTAAACACACCAACCGATATAACATTTCCTTATCAAACGGCAGCAACTGGATTGGACTTTCATACTGGTGAGGGTAACCTTGACTCTAGTGGGTTTTATACTGCACCGTCTGACGGCTTTTATAGGTTTAGATTTAAAATAAATTACACCTCTACCAGCGTAGCATTTTACGGTTTTAAAATAAACCCAGTTATAAACTCCGTTGTACAAGATGAAACATACTACGGAAATATAGCCACTACAAGTAGTGGTTCTATGTACTTTACAGTAACAACAGAATTAGTGTATTTAAATTCTGGAGATGTGTTAAAGTTTCAAGGTAATTATACTGGTGCTTCTGCTGGAAATAGTATGCTTATATTGGCTTCTGTTGCTGGTGTATCTAGACAAACATCTTTTGAACTTATAGAGTCCCCAGCATCATCGGTAGGCTCAACAATAAAGTTTGATTCTGGTAACAATATAATGCCAAAAGACACTCAGATAGATTTTTTAAAATCTATTCTATCAAGGTACAACATGATAATGCAGCCGAATAGATTGTTTGCTAGTAGCTTAGATATTGAGCCAATACAAGACTTTTTTGATGTGGGTCTATCTATTGATTGGACTGAAAAACTAGATACATCAAAGCCAGTTATAATAAAACCTACATACGAGTTTCAAAAGGACAAGATAGTATTTAAAGACCAAGAGGCAGAGGATTACCCAACGGTAGAGTATGAAAATAAGTTTGGACATCCATACAATTTTTATAGTATAGAAATACAATCTGACTTTAAGCAAAAGGGTACAAATCTAGAGATTGATAGTATTTTTTCATCATTTACAAATGATTGGATTGGTGGAGGTGTTGATATGTTAATACCTAGACTATATCAAATTAATAATAATGAGATTGAGAGAATAGATGCAAAACCTAAATTATTCTACTATTCTGGTAAAAAGACTTGTAATAACTTTGACTTGTACGAATCTTCTGGTAGCACATCTGGAACTACGATAACACAGTATCCTTTTTGTTCTCACTATTCAATGGCTGGGGATACAATACAAGAAACGGACTTTGATATTAGATTTAAATCTGGTGCATCCATTGGTGAGAGTAAAGGGGGTTTAGTTCATAAGCAAACAAAGACGGATACATTCTCTAGATGCTGGAAGCAGTATTTAGATAATATATTTAACAAAGATGCTAGGATGTTAATTGCCGATTTTAAACTATCAGCGATTGATATAGCAAAGTTTAAATACAATGATAGAATATTTGTTAAAGACACATATTATCGCGTAAATAAGATTGGTAACTACGCTATTGGTAAGGATGTAACAACAAGAGTTGAGTTAATTAAAATACTAGACTTTGAAGATACTTTGGCAATAGGTGGTTGTTACCTAAGAGTTGGTGCTATACAATATGATGGTACAGTTTTATTTACTGAATCAGACGGATCGGCATCAACTGGTAATAAGGTTTGTTGTGAAAAAAATGGTTATCAATGGATAGGGCGAGATATACAGAAATGTAAACAAATTACGGACTCCAGAATAAACACGCAACCACCAACGGCAGAACGTAACAGAATAACACAAGAGTCTAGATTAGGAACGGATAGAAGAGATACCAAAGTAAAGGGTAGAGTTACAGAGTTAAGTGATAGTGATAACGCTACTGATGGGCAACTGTTAAGTTGGAATACTACTGATGGTAACACGGAGTGGGTAGATGCTGCCGTTACTCCTAGTGCTCCAAATTACTCTGTTCAATTTAATGATGGTGCAAGTGGTTTTGGAGGAGAGTCTTCTTTTACGTATAGCCCTACAAACAACACACTTTCTTGTGAAACTATAAAAGGAAAACTAAAAGGTGATAACATTGGTACGGGTATATATGCTACTGGCTCTGCGAAGTATTGGTATCTAATGCCTCAAGACTTTTTGGGTGCAAGCTCGGGGTACGGTATATTAACTACCTCAGGTAATTATATGATGATGCCTAGTGCAAGTGCTAATTATATGTTTTCATTACAAATTCCAGTAGGGTATAAAATTGTTAAAGTATTTATAAAAGGTAATGTTGCAAACCCTTTTTCTGTTAATGCTTCTAGTTGGAGTTCTATATATGGAGGAGGTTATGGAAGTGGAACAATTAATACGGAGTTAACTTTAACAACTCCAGTAAACGCGTCAGAGGGTAGTTACATAACATTAAGCGTAAACCCTTCAGGGTCTTATAACAGAATATATGGTGGTAGAATAACACTAGAGGAAATTTAAAAATTAAATATTATGGATCGCCATACAACAGAAGTAGCAATAGCACAAATTACAGCATTAGGTGTAAGTTTATCCGATGTAGAAGAATCTTTACAAATAACTTCTCTTGTGTTGGCAGTTACATTTGGAATATACAAATGGGTAGCAGAAATTATTAAAATTAGAAACAATAGTAAAGGAGGGAGGAAATAGGTTTTACCGCTACCTT
>ENA-OSIY01000213-OSIY01000213.1-marine-metagenome-genome-assembly--contig:-NODE-213-length-33743-cov-9.526822_pt1 | contig 33743 bp, 39 predicted proteins | sample MGYA00237884_ERZ534233 | MGnify/ENA primary metagenome ERZ534233 (study PRJEB26412, sample SAMN06343840) | marine metagenome | isolation source: estuarine water | place: USA: Columbia River Estuary... | reverse complement strand
TCAAATATTACAGTGGGATGGGACAAAGCTTTGCATATTTTTGAAAAGCTTACATGGCCAAAATTTACAAAATTAGCAGAAAAAACATTTCCAGGTTTAGTTAATTTACACTCAGATGCGTATGGGGCTATTATATCTTTAGTTTTTAATAGGGGCACTAGCCTTGTAGGAGAAAAAAGAAAAGAAATGGTTAATATTAAAAATTTAATTCTTAAAAAAGACTATAAAAAAATGGCAAAAGAATTTCGTAATATGAAACGAATATGGATAGGCAAGGGTTTAGACGGATTGATTGAAAGAAGAGAAGCAGAAGCTAAATTAATAGAAAATTGTTTTTAAAATGGAATTAGAGGAAATATATTCTTCAAGAGTGAGCGGAAAATCTAATATAAATTCTTTATGTTTTGGAGGCTATGTACCTAATATAGAAAGAGATCCATATTTTGATAAATTAGAAAACAATGTTTTGATGAAATTTAACGAAATAATAGATATAAATGAAAATAAAGATGAAATAACTGCAAATACGCCCATTATTATTAATTCTTTTGGATTTGAAGATGCATTAAAAGAATTAATAAGTTTAAAAAATAAAGGATTTACTTCATCCTGAATTTAATTATTTTAAAATTTTAATTTAACAAGGGCTTTTTTAAAAAATTCTTCTTCTTCACCGTTCATTTTTATAATTTTTAAAGAATTATAAAAATTTAAACTATTATCATAATTAAAATCTGTTTCTATATAACAATTAAAAATTTTTTTAATTGAGTTTTTTATATCTTTATTAAAATTATTAATATTTTCTATAAAAGAAACCCAAATTTGATCTTTATTTAGTTTATTTATTAACAATAAACTTTTACATGATATTTTTTTTTCTATTTTATTGATTAATAAAAATTCTTCTTTTAAGATTGAATTTAAATAATTAATATAAAATTTTTTATTATTAGGAACTTTATTATTTTTTAATAAATTCCATTCATTTATATAATCTATAACTTTAGTTCCTATTATAATTAATAATAAATTATAATTTATTATAATCAACCGATTTTTTAAACAAAAAAACAAATAATCTGGAATTTTTTCGATCTCAAAGGTTTCACCTTGGCTTTTCATTACTAGAAATTATAGCATCAACAATAATTTCTTCCACTAATTCTCTTGGGAATTCTGTATTAGCATCAAAAAGGACCTTATTAAATTCGTTTAAGTGTTTAGATAAAGTTTGTTTATATTCTACAACCTTTATCAATTGATTTTTAGGCAATTTGTTATAAGAAGGTTTTTCTGATAAGCGCAATGCCTCAAATAAAGGTTCACCTAAAGACGATATAATAGAAACTACTCTCTTATAGAAACGATCTAAAGGGGATTTATAATTCATGTCATTTTTTACATTTAAATTTTCCAAGATATAATTTAATAATGTAGTTTTTTCTACTTGTTCTTTAACTTTACTTAAAAAATCTGGACCCCTTACATGAAATTTTGAATAAGGATTAAACATACATCCAGAACCTATATATTTAGATCCACAATATATACACTTTTCAGCATCACCCATGTGTACGTGCGTGTTTGTTGGTGAAAATAAACATGGTTTGCCATGACTAGTTGACCCACAATATATACATTTTGTTATTTTATCCATTTTTTAATATTTCTTCCTTATTTTTGTTGACAAATTCCTCAGCTGCCTCTATTATATAATTGTTATATACAGTATGATTATTCCTAATTGCACCAGGAAATTGATTATAATCATACACTACATATATACCTTTATTATTTATTTTAAAAAATAATAACCATTTACTTTTTTTTGTAGATGAAGCTTGTTTAATCCACTCATCCAACTGTCTTGATTGTTGAGAATATAAAGAATGAAAGGGGAAGTCTTTATATGATTTACACTCTATAGATAAATGAGACAAAAAAGAAGGAACAATAATATCCCCATCAGCTAATAACTTTTGTTCTGGTGTTAAACCTTCATATCTTTTAACATTCATACCCCCTGTGTATGCCCCAGAATTGGGAACTCTTTGAAAATTTACATTATATATTTTAGCAAATATGTCACATATTTGACGTTCAAAATTTTTTCCTTTAGTTTTGTTTTTATTTGCCATTATTTCTTCTTTTTAATTTTTTTTAATTTATATTTGCGTTTAATATTTGAATTGGTTATAATAGTTTCTGGAAATTTTCTTTTTTGCATCCCTAAAGATTTAGGTATATATTTAACACCCTTAGCATATTTGTCCCCACTACTAATATCGGCGGGGGGGTTATAAATAGGGGTGGATGTTTGTGTAGGTAATGTTCCCAATACACTTCCACTGGTATTCATATCTTCTAAAACTTGTGATATTATTTGTTGTAATTTGTTCATAGTGGGTTATTATTTATATTTATGCAAGATCTCTTTGAAGAATTCAAAAAAGAAATTTTAGAGGATACAAAAATAGATGAAATTAATTTATTACAAAAACAATTAATGTTACCCGCCATTAAACACAAATGGGTAGCACGGTTGATTCAACAGAAAAGAGAGCGCAATAAAATGGAAAAAAAACGTAAAGAAATAAAAGAACAAGTACTTTCCAAGTTATCTGCACAAATACCCAACGGTATACCTAAAAAAGCTTTAGACGCTAAAATAGATTCTACAGAACAAATACAAAAAATAGATGAAGAACTCCAAGATATTGATATTTTAATTCAATATCTAGAAAAAGTGGAAGTAATTTTTAAATCTATGTCTTATGATCTCAGAAATATTATAGATATTAATAAATTAGAAACAACATGATACAAATAAGCTTTAGTGGAAAGAAAAAAGATTGTCTCCAATTGTATGGAGACAATTCAGTTGTGTCTTTAACTAGAGAATTTTTTTCAGTACCAAATCCAGCACATAGAAGTAATCTACCTTACATAACGTCTAGGTTATATAGTATTACCCCAGGGGGTAAATTTGAAATTGGTCTTCTTAAAGAGATTATATCTTTTTTTGAAAAACATAGATACCCTTTTCAAGCAGATCCTGATGTGTATAAGAGTTTTCAACCAGGATTTAATAATTTTAATATCGAAAAATTAAAAATTCCATTCAGGGACTATCAAAAAAAAGCCATACATGCCAGTATTACGCAGGGCAGAGGAATGATAATTCTGCCAACTGCTAGCGGAAAAACATTGGTTATGGCCGGTTTAATCAAAAATATTACTAGACTTTTAAATAAAGAAAATTTAAAAACAATGGTGATAGTACCCTCTATACAACTTGTAGAACAAACATGTGGCGATTTTTTAGAATATGGTCTGGAAAATATTACAAAATGGTCTGGAAACAATAAACCCGATTTTTCTAAAAATATAATTGTAGCTGGAACCCAAATATTATTAAGTAAAAGTTCAGATCTTTCTATTTTGAATGATATAGATTTGTTTTTATGTGATGAAGCTCATGGAATACGTAGAGGTAATAACATTAACAAAATATTTTCTTTATTAAAAACACCACACTTGTTTGGTTTTACTGGAACAATGCCACCCTCCCTTATAGATCAATGGAATATTGTAGGGAAATTTGGTCCTATAAATTACGAAGAAAAAACAATAGACCTTAAAAACCAAACATATATATCAAATTTTCATGTAATTATTTTAAAAATAAAACATTCCAATATACCAGTTTTTAATGATTTCAGTAATCCCACACTTCCATATCAGGAAGAATTAGATTTTTTAATAAATAGTGATTATAGGAATGGTATCATTGTAAATTTGGCATTAAAAATGCCAAATAATACTATTATAATGGCGGATAGAATACAACACGGTCTTTTGTTGGAGGCCAAATTGAAAGAATTGAATAAAGACAATAGACGTATATTTTTTATTCGAGGATCTACAGAAATGGAAGAAAGAGAAACTATAAGGAGCGTTATGAATGATAATAATGATATTATAGTGATAGCCATATCTAAAATTTTTAGCACAGGTATTAATATACCTAATTTACATAATGTTATTTTTGGATCCGCAGGTAAGGCAAAGATAAAAATAATGCAATCAATTGGAAGAGCGTTAAGATTACACCCTACTAAAAAAACTGCTAATATATTTGATGTAGCAGATAATACAAAATACGGTAAAATGCATTTAAAAGAAAGAAAAAAATTATATGAACAAGAAAAATATAAAGTCACTGAGAAAGAAATTTAAAGAAGAAGATATTGTAGATGAATATTCTAAGGAGGAGGACGTTCAAGAATGTGAAGAATGGAATGATGATTTTGATGAAAATTCATTTTTTAATTCCCCTTCCATTTTAATGAACGAAAATAAAAATATAGATAAAGATGAAGATAAAGATGAAGGTGAGAATGAAGATGATGATGATGATATTGAAGACGAGGATGATATTGAAGATGAACTTTTAGATAAAATTGAAACTAAAGTTTTTGCCAAAAAACCAAAAGCCCCAAAAGAAAAATTTTATGTAGAACCAAAAAAATTTGACGAAGAGATAATGAAATATTATGATTCTGGAGAAATGTCTGATGAACTAGCAAATATGGTTAGTAAAATAGCAAACAAATTAAGTTTTGCTTCTAATTTTATGAATTATACATATAGAGAAGAAATGGTAGGAGACGGAATTGTAAGAATGTTTAAAGCATTAATGTCAAAAAAATATGATAGAGAAAAAGGCACCAATCCGTTTTCTTATTTTACACGCATAGCATTTAACGCATTCAGAAATAGAATTAAAAAAGAAAAACATATTCATGAGGCACATGAAAGATATCAACAAGAATATATGATGGTTTCTGAGGGATATAATAATTTATTAAAAAACAATCAAATAAAAATAATGAAAGAAATTGAACGCAAATACTATGAATAAAGTTTTGCAAAGAAAGGTAGGTTCTTTTTCAGATATCCATATTGGATTAAATCAAGATAATCCAATATGGCACAATAGTGTGTTGGAATTTGCAAAAAAAGTTTCTGAGTTTTATAAAAAAAATAAAATAAAAGATATTATTATTCCTGGTGATATCTTTCATAACAGGTCTGAAATATCAGTAAAAACATTATATACTGCTAATAAATTCTTTGAATATTTCAAGGAATTCAATATATTAATTTCGGCTGGTAATCACGATTCCTTTTTTAAAGACAGATCAGATGTTAATTCAATATGTTTATTTGATGGTTGGTCCAATATAACCATAATAGATTCAAAACCGTTGGTATTAAAAACGGTTGACGGCAAAAATGTATCATTAATTCCGTGGGGCGTCACACCAGACAATATACCTCAAGCAGATATTTGTTTTGGACACTTTGAAATCAATACATTTAATATGAACACTTTCAAAGTGTGTGATAAAGGAGAGGAATCGAAGAATTTATTGAATAAAAGTCCATTTGTTATATCGGGACATTTTCATCACAAAGATCATAGAGAATATTCTAAGGGTCAAATACTTTATATGGGTTCCCCTTATCAACAAAATTTTGGAGACATAGACGAAGAGAGAGGATATTATATTATTGATACCCTTAATAATTCATTTGAATTTTTTGAAAATAATTTTTCACCCAAATATCACAAAGTTAGTGTAAAAAATATTAAATGTGGCAAAATTACATCAGCTCATTTAAAGCAAATAGTTCCTAATAATTTTATTAGTTTTGTTATAGATGAAAATTTGCAAGCAGATGACGTAACCTTATTGTCGAGCAAAATTCAAAATTTAAATCCCTCATTTTTTAGAATAGATTACAAAGATTTAACTAATAATTTTACGTCAAACAATAATGTAGAATACAACACAATAGATGTTGTTAAAAATATAGAAGATTTTATATTATCGATCGATAATATAGATCACAAAGAAGAGGTTGCAAAATATTTAACAGAATTATATAATAACACAATTAAATGAATAAAAAAATAGGCATAGGAATTATTGATATATATGATGATGATAGTGTCAATAATATATTACAACATATACCAGACGAAGCGTATGTATCTATAGCTACTAGTAGAAACAGTAATTTAAAAAATATAAATCATAAAAAAATGGATAATGTTTCATTAGCTTATATGAAAAATTATTTATTGCATGACTTTAGAATAAATGATTTAGATTATTATTTTCTTTTACATTCGGATCAAGTTGTAAAAGATCCTGGTATATACTCTCGTATAATTAAAAAAGCAGAAACATTCGGAACTTGGTTTTTGACAGGTTCAATGCCTGATTGTGTTGAAATAGAAGATGACAATAAAGAAGTATTAAAAATATCACAAACTTTAAATTCTAAATTTATTTTTACATTTAAAGGTATTATAAAAAATAACGGGTTTTTTAGTGAACGGTATTTAAATGGACAAAATCTCCATGTTTTAGATTATATAGAAAATTTAAGAAAAAAGAATTTGTTTTTACCTCCTGGTTATTTTTCTACCATATCAGAAAATATAGTAGAAAATAAAAAAACCATGTCCAATCCGTATTTTAAAGATTTTCCTGATCCGGATAAGACTCTTCAATATGCATATGGATATTTTATGCATACACACAAATATATACCAGGTCAAAGTGACCCAAAACCTGTAAAACAGGATGAGATGCTTAAAAAATTAGAAGAATTACAAAATAACTATGCAAAAAAATAAAATAGGAGTAGGCATTATTACATGCAATAGACTAGATTATTTTTATGAATGTATTAAAAGTATAGATAAAACTATTGTAAATTGTATTGTAGTAGTAAATGATGGTAAAGAATTAACTCAAGAAATTAAAAATTATATATCTGTTAATAATATACATTATATTTTAAATGAAAAAAATTTAGGAGTCAGTAAAACTAAAAACAAAGCTTTTAAATATCTTTTAGACCAAGAATGTGAGCATATTTTTATACTAGAGGATGATTGTATTATAAAGGATAATACAATTTGGAGCAAATACGTTAAAGCTTATGAAGTAACTGGTATTCCTCATTTTAATTTTGGCCCAGGAAGTCCGTGGAATCGTAAACAAGAAGATCCTAGTTTGATTGGAGATTTATCTAAAAGGCAGTTAGCAAAACAAAATACTCCACCAAATCCTAAATTAACAATACATCACAAAGAGGGTGTTGTATTGTGTATGTATGAACATATTGTGGCTATGTTTACTTATTTTCATAATTCTATTCTTAAAGAAGTTGGGTTGTTGGATGAAGAGTTTTATAACGCATGGGAACATGTAGAACACACTTACAGAATAATAAAGAGTGGAAAATATACTCCATTTTGGTGGTTTGCTGATATAGAAGGAAGTGAAAATTATATTAAAGAAGCAGAAAATGAAAAAGCAAATACCAGCTTAGCCTCAAGTGAAGAAAAATTTATGAAGCAAGTCCAGGAAGGATTACAGCATTTTTATAAACTTCACAATACAGTTCCTTCACATATACGTGCAGAATCAAAAGAAGAAGTAATTAAAATAGTTAAAAAAATATATGATAATAGATCAAAGAATATCTGAGACACAGATAGTGTCAGAATATGAGGAATTATTAAGTATTTATTCTGAATTGAAACCAACAAATATTTTAGAAATAGGATCTTTACTTGGTTTTTCGCTTAAACATTTTATGCATTATGCTAAAAATGGAGCCAATGTAATTTCCATAGATTTACCTGTGAGGGATTTTTGTGGCCCACAGGATTATAGAGTAAAAGAACAAGAACATAATTACAGCGTTGAATGGCCACAATGGGCAAAATTGAATAAGATTAAACTTTATTTAATTAAAGGCATGTCTCAATGGAGTCTTTCTTTAGAGCAAGTTAAATCTATTACACCAGAATTAGATTTTCTTTTTATAGACGGAAATCATATGTATGAATATGTCAAAAAAGATTTTGAAATGTATTCTCCTTTAGTTAAAAAGGGTGGAATTGTTGCTCTTCATGATATAGCAGAAAATGAAGAAGGTGGAGTCTTTAATTACTGGAATGAATTAAAGAAAAATTATAAGCATCTTGAAATATTACATAGTGATAAAAAAGAAAAAGGTATAGGGCTTTTATATATATGAAAATTAACATAGGTACTAATATATTTGGCAATGATTTAAAACAAACATTGGGGTTACAATCCCAATGTAAATTAAAACAATTATTTCCAGACAATATAGGGTTGTATGCATTTCAAAGATATGAAGATGATTTAATACCAGATACCCATCAAAGAAAATTATTAACAAGAGATAGCAGAGATTTTGTAATTGGAGGGAAAAAAAGCACTCCTTGTGTTAAAGACATATTAGATGGTTTAGCAGAAACTGATTGTGATTATATGGTGTATACTAATAGTGACATTTTCTTTTCTGATAAATTTATAAAATACATTTTAAGTGGAGACTACACTGGATATGCTTGTTCTCGTATGGATATACATCCAGTGCAAAGCTTGACAGATAAAATGATTCCGTATCGTTATGAAATAGCGGGTCAGGATGTTTTTGTGATGAAAAAAGATTGGTATATTAAAAAACGTGAAGTTTTTAAAGATTATCTCATTGGTTCTATTTTATATGACACAGCTTTAACATGTATATTAAAACAGCACGGGCAAAATGACCCTATAATAAATGACTACCCAATACAAATAGCTCATATTCATCATGGGTGGGGCAGTGGTAATCCATCACCAGAAAACGATTACAATAGAAAATTGTATGACTCGGAGGACGAGCAACTCAAAGAACCTTGGGGATGGTATTACCATAACATTTTAACTAAAAGAAGCAATGCATTTAGTTTGTTTAATTTATATCCAGAAGAAAAACAAATAGAGAAAGACCACTTTAATAAATTTTTATACCATGATTAAATTTTGTACCTTTTTTACCGAATCACATATTTCCTTATATAAAGAATTTATGAATTCTTTTCCTTATGAGGAAGATGTAGATTTAATTATAAGATATTTACCCCAAGAATCAGACGGCATATATGAATCAGATTCTTGGAATAAAACTATGTATAAAAAAATGGTGTATATAGTGGATTATTTGAAGAATTTGAAAGAAAATGAATATTTTATACATGCTGATATAGATATATGCTTTTATAAAAATTTCAAAAAAGATCTTATTAATTTATTGGAAAATTCTAATAATGATATACTTTTTCAGAATGATGGATATGAATTAAGTATGGGTTTTTTCGTATGCAAAAAAAATGAAAAAATTATAGCTCTTATGGAATATATTAGAGATAATTTAAACCAATTTGCTCAGGATCAAAAAGCCCTCAATGTCCTCATACCACGTACAAAAATTAAATATGGTATTTTGCCTGAAAGATATTACAATTACGGGCCTTATAACGGATTAAAAAGATGGGATCCTAGTATAAATGATTTTTATATACCAAAAGATATAATATTACATCATGCCAATTGGGTTGTTGGTGTTGAAAATAAAATAAATATTATTAAAAAAGTAAAAGAAATTGTTAAAGAAAGGAAAATAAAATGATATTTGAATATTTTACAGAATTATTTCCGTATGAAAAATTCGCAGTTGAATATGAAGCATATAAATCATTAATTGATTGTAAAGATTTAAATTATATTGCAGTTCCTTGGACACAAATTTTAAACAGCGGATGGATAAAATATCCTAATGGCAATAGTGCGGACTATTATTTTAAAATTCTTAGCAAAGAAAAAATATCACAACAAAATAATTTTACAGTGTGTCAACATGATAATTACATGTCTTTAAAATTGTATTTTAAACATTTAAATATAACAAAAGTATTTTGTCCTCTGCATGATATTAATAATCATATTGAAAATGTAGATATTATACCCATATCATTTACTACTTTTTTAAAATTAGAAGAAATCCCTAAGGATATTTTGTTTTCTTTTGTTGGATCATATACAACACACCCTATAAGACAACGAATGAAAAATAGAATTAAGGGTGAAAATATAATTTATAGAAATAGTTATCATGTAGATCCAAATGTTTTTAATAATGTAATTAATTTAAAAGAAGCAGAAGAAAAAGAATATAAAAACATAATAGAAAGAAGCAGATTTTCTTTATGCCCGAGGGGCAGTTCACCTTCTTCTGTAAGATTTTGGGAGAGCCTACAAGCAGGTGCTATTCCTATTTTAATTTCTGATTTTTGGAAATTACCAGATTGGGATTGGGATAATACAGTTTTACATTTAAAAGAAAATGAGTTTGAAAATATGACTTATGATGACATTTCAAATAAAATAAAAAATATATCAAAAGAACAGGAAGAAGTTATGAGAAATAATTGTAAAAACGCTTATACCAAATTTAAAAAAGAAAAATACAAAGATTATATTATCTCCAATATATGATAACTGGTATATATGAAGGTGGTTTAGGAAACCTTATGTTTCAAGTGGCGGCTGGAGTGTGCCTTGCATGTGATAATAATGATGAATATAAAATAAATGCCAATAGACATTTAGGAATGGGTCAAGGAAAACACATTTCAAATTATATAAATAATATTTTTTCTAAAATAGAAAAAACAAATTTTATTTCTACCAATATATTTGAACATATGTCTAATCAATACAATCAAATAACATATAATCCTGATATATGTTTGAGAGGATATTTTCAAAATTTCAATTATATTAAAAAACATCAAAATTTATTAAAAGAAATATTTCATTTTAATTATATAGATTTTAATAAAACAAAAGAAAAAAAAATATTGTCTATACACATTAGAACTGGTGATTATGCTCAACATAGTCATTTTAATATATTAAATAAATTATATTATGAAAATTGTTTAAATAAAATTAATACAGATGAATATGAAATTTATTTAATATCAGATCACCCTCAGCAAGCCCAAAAAATTATACCCGATATACCTTATAAAATTTTTCATAAATCAGAACTAGCAGATATGTTTTTATTATCTAAAAGTGACGTGTGTATTATATCTAATAGTTCATTTGCTTGGTGGGGTTCTTTTTTGGGTGAAAAAAAAATCACATACGCACCCTATATTTGGAATACAAATATTGTGGAGTTTGAGGATATTTATAATGATGAAATGATAAAAGTAAATTTTTAAATTAAAGTATAGATTTTTATAAAAATAAAATAAATAAACTTATGAAACAAACTGTATTAATAACTGGAGTTGCCGGATTAATAGGTAGTAAATTATCCCAATGGTTAATTGATAATATTTCTGATATAAATGTAATCGGAATAGATGACTTGTCGGGAGGCTACATGGAAAATGTACCCAAGGAAGTTATTTTTTTTAAAGAAGACGTTAAAAATGTTGAAATTTCTGACATTTTTAATGAAACAAAACCCAATTATGTTTTTCATTTAGCGGCATATGCCGCAGAGGGTCTCTCTCCTTTTATAAGATGTTTTAATTATCAAAATAATTTAATAGCCACAGCCAATATAGTAAATGAGTGTATTAAACATAATATTAAACGTTTGGTTTTTACATCTTCTTTGGCGGTTTATGGTAACGGAAATCCTCCCTTTGATGAAAATGATATTCCAAATCCCATAGACCCTTACGGTGTAGCAAAACTTGCTTGTGAAAAAGATATTCAAATTGCAGGAGAACAGCATGGCTTGGATTGGTGTATTATTAGACCACACAATGTGTATGGGACAAATCAAAATATTTGGGACAAATATCGTAATGTGTTAGGTATTTGGATGTATCAACATTTAAATAATATGCCAATGACAATTTTTGGTGATGGAGAACAACAAAGAGCGTTTAGTTGTGTGGATGATTGTATGGAAAGCTTTTGGAAAGCAGCTACTATTGATGAGGCATCTAAAGAAATTATTAATGTAGGTGGGACCAAACCGTATACCATCAATGAAGCTAATAAAATATTAACAGAAATATTCGGCTCCGGAAGCACTTTATATCAAGAGGCTCGCCATGAAGTTAAAAATGCTCACCCCACTTGGCAAAAATCTGCAGATATACTGGGATATGTTGATAAAACAGATTTAAAAAATGGATTATTGGAAATGTGGAAGTGGGCCCAAACACAACCCAAAAGAAATCAATTTATATGGAACAAATATGAATTAGATAAAGGCATGTATTCATTCTGGAAAAACAATTAATGAATATAAAAAATGTTACTCTTAATATAATTGAGGGGTTTGATGATGCTCAAATTATATTAAATGCAATTAAAGTTTTAATATACAGCTCAAAAGACTTAAAATTTAACAAAATTCAAATTTTAAGTCCCAATAATTTAAACGAAACATCTTTAGAATTATTAAAAACTTTTAATATAAACCATAAAATAATAAATCCATTAAATTATTTTGAATATAATTTATTTTTACTCAAACATCTGCATGAATACATAGAAACCGAGTATTGCTTATTGGTTCAAAATGACGGGTATATTTTAAATGGAAATTTATGGAATGATGATTTTTTATCTTATGATTTTATAGGCGCGCCGTGTTGGGGTGGGCAAGTGGGAAATGGAGGTTTTAGTTTAAGATCAATTAAATTGTTAAAAACAACAGCAGATGCAACATTTGAATTAAATGAACAATCTCATTTGTGTGAAGATTATTATATATGTCAAACGCATCGAGAATATTTTTTAAACAAAGGTATTAAATTTGCACCTCCAGAATTAGCCAAAGATTTTTCAATGGAACCTTATAATCAACATTTTAAAAATGTACTATTTGGTGCTCATCGCATACGAAATAATTATTGGCAATAACATTAAATTGATTTATTATATTATAACACAATTATGGAACCACATATATTAGATCTTTGCAGTATAGCTGAAAAAAATATTTCAAAAGAAAATATAAAAACCATTTTTGATGTAGGCTCTAGAGATTTAGAAGAAAGTATATACTTTGCAGAAAGGTATCCTAACGCCAAAATATATTCTTTTGAATGTAACCCTCGTACTATTTCCACCTGCATTGAAAGACAAAAAAAATATTCTAATATTTCTTTCTTTTCAGAAGCAGTTAATAACTATACAGGCACATGTAAATTTTACCCCACAGATCCAGAAAAAACAATAACCCCTCATCCAGACGGTAATCAAGGAGCCTCGTCTTTATTTAAAGCAAACGGCAATTATACATTAGAAACTTATATACAAAAAGAAATAGTAGTTCCTTGTACAAGATTAGATGATGTAATAAAAAAACATAATATAGATAAAATAGATATATTATGGATGGACTTGCAAGGTGCTGAACTTTTAGCCTTACAAAGTTTGGGAGATTATTTGGATAAAATTTCTTTTATTTGCACTGAAGTTGAAATGAATCCAATTTATGAAAATCAATGTTTATTTAAAGATGTTGATAATTTTTTAAATAAAAAATTTGAAAAAGTATATGGAGATTTAAACACTCATTGGGGCACAAATATAATTTATAAAAATTATGAAATATGATGTTTTGTTAGTAGCACATAAAAAAGATTATATTAAACTTAATTATGTAATAAAATATATTAAAAAAAATTTAATTGGATATAATAATATACACCTTATTGTAAAAAATATAAATGATGTACCAAAATTTGTAGATGTACTTATTCATAATGAACAAGATGTGTTGCCAGTAGATTTTAATAAATTTAAATATAGACCAACTTGGATTTATCAACAAATGATAAAATTACTCCAAAATGTTACGTTTAAAAATTATATTGTAGTAGATAGTGATACAATCATTAATAAACCATTAAACCCCTTTGATCAAAACAACAAACCAGTTTTCTTTTTTACAAAAAATCAATACCACGAAAAATATTTTAAGTATTTGTTAAAATATTTCAATATAAACAAATGTTGTAATTATAGTTTTATTTCAGAAATTATGTTTTTTAATAGAGAAATTATTAAAAAAATGTTTTTTGAAATAAAGCTTGTTGATATAAAAGATATAATAAATTTTTTTTATGATTCAAATACAGAAGACTCTTATATCTCAGAATTTGAGCTTTATGGAAATTATATGGAATCTAAATTTAAAGGTGTCTATACACACAAACACCTTTCCATATATGATGAAGGTAGTGAATCACCTTCGTATTGGTCTGAAGAAAAAATACATAATAATATAACCAATAATGATACAGTTGACATTATCTCTATGCATAGTTGGTTATAATATTGATTTTGCATAAAAACATATTATAATAAAAATTATAATATGCAAAAAATAATTTTTAAAAATATAAGCATACAAAATTTTTTGTCTGTAGGTGGGTCTCCGTTAAAATTAAATTTCAATAAGGGCATTTCTCTTATTACTGGTATTAATAAGGACAAGGATAGCAAGAATGGGTGTGGCAAAACCACCATATTAGATGCATTGTATTGGAATATTTTTGGGAACACTATTAGAGATATTAAAAAAGACAAGATAATTCATAATCAATCCAAAAAAAATTGTGTTGTTATAATGGAATTTACCAGGGAAATTCCAGGTCAAGAAATAGAAAACTTTAAAATAGAAAGGTGTATAGAACCTTCTTATGTACATCTGTATAGAAATGATGAAGATATTACTTTATCTTCAATGCCTAAGACGGATGAACAAATAAAAGAGATTATAGGTGGGAATGAAGAGGTATTTCGTAATGCTGTAATAATGTCTTTAGATAATAGCGTGCCATTTATGGCACAAAAAAAGATTGAAAAAAGAAAATTTGTAGAAGGTATATTACAAATTAATATTTTTAGTGACATGTTACAAAAAGTACGCCAAGAATTTAATGAAAGTAAAAAAGAATATGAAATTTTAGTTAATAAATTTAATGAACAACAAAAAGGTTTAACAATTTTTAATGAACAATTAGAAAAAAATAAACAACAAAAATTATTAAAAATAAAACTACTAGAAGACAAAATAACTCTTAATTTGCAAAAAATAGAAGAGATCAACAAAATAGAAGATACTTCTGTAACTATTGAAAAATGTAAAACACATATAAACACTATAGATAATACAATAGAAAGTGAAGAAAATTCTTTAATTCAAATATCAGAAATTATAGAAAAATTATCTAAAGAAGAAGCGTTGATAGAATCTGAAGTGGAACGTACAGAAAATGAAATTAAAAAAATTAAATCCAAAAGTGGAACATGTCCTACATGTAAAAGAGAATACGCTACAGAAAGTAAAGATATAATTGAAAAACATCTGTCAGAATTAAATGAAAAATTAAAAATTAAACAAAATGAATTGAAGATTGTTGTTGAAAATACTAACAAACAAAAACAAACCAAAGCTGTTAGTCAAAATAACATTAAAAATTCAAAAGATATTCTTAAAAAATTAAACGAAAAGATATCCAAATTATCTTCTTTAGCTCAAGAAGTATTGTTTTTAGAAAAAACTAATAATGATATTAAAATGGAATCTGCTTCTATTATCTTTGATAAAGACGATCTAGAAGACACCATAGAAAAAATTAAATTAGACATTAATGTATCTGAAAATGGATTAATGTCTATTCAAAAAACATTAAACATTTTAGAATCTGCTAAATTTGTAGTGTCTGAAGAAGGAGTTAAAAGTTTTATTATTAAAAAAATGTTAAATCTATTAAATCAAAAATTAAATTATTATTTAAATTTATTAGAAGCTCCGTGTGTGTGTAGTTTTGATGAAACTTTTGAAGAAGTATTAATTAATGAACACAAAAAAGAATGTTCTTATTTTAATTTTAGCGGAGGAGAAAGAGCAAGAATAAATTTGGCCGTACTATTTACTTTTCAGGATATATTAAAAACCCAAACCGGCATTAGTTATTCTTTAAGTGTATATGATGAACTCCTAGACTCCGCTTTGGATGAAAAGGGAGTGCGCAAAGTTCTTGATATATTAAAAGAAAGAACAGAATCATATAAAGATAGTGTTTATATTATATCTCACAATTCCACCATAGCTAAAAATGAGATAGATCAGGTGGTTGTTTTAGAAAAAATAAATGGACAAACCAAAATTATATATTAAAATACTATTTTTATGAATATAAACTGTGATGAAGAGAGTCTTTTTCTAAGTGATGATAAAATTTTTTATACTATTGAAGGAGAAGGTGAGTATATAGGAAAACCTTCAGTGTTTATGAGATTGTCAATGTGTAATTTGACTTGCAAAGGCTTTGCATCTCCTGAATCTCCGCATGGATGTGATTCTTTTGTTTCTTGGTCTATTAAAAATAAGATGTCATTTACAGAAATTTTTAATTTATTGGAAGAAAATAAATATATAGAACACTTAAAATGTGGTGCTATATATAAAATCACTGGTGGTGAACCAATTATACAACAAAAACAGCTTCTTAAATTCATAGAAGCATTTGAGGCGCGTTATAGTTTTACACCCGTAATTGATTTTGAAACCAATGCCACTTTAATACCATCTCAAGATTGGATTAGTAAGCATAATGCCACATTTACAACTTCACCGAAGTTGACCACCAATGGTGATCCTGAAGAAAAGACATATAATCCAGATGCTCTCAAGTGGCATGTAAATAATAAATCTGGTTTTAAATTTGTTATTAATTCCGATAGGGACATTGAAGAAATATGGCGTAAATATGTTGACGATAACAAAGGAATTAATGTATCTCTTGACAGAATATGGTTTATGCCGTGTTGTGGTTCAAGAGAAGAACATGTAGAAAGATCATTTGCAGTGGCAGAATATGCTAAAGCAATGCATGTTAATTTTAGTCCACGTCTTCAATTAGTAATTTGGAATAAAGCTTTAAAAGTTTAATAATATGGGTTTAAAAATAAAAAATAACAATACAAATAACGTAGTATATGGATATAATCCGGTCACCATTGGTATACCATATGCACCTCCAGCCACTCCATCACAGTTATTAAATTATAATTACGCATCTCTTACTCCCATTTCTACACCATCTCCCTCCCCCATAGAAATGCCAGAGACCAGTTTGCCCCGTGTTTTAAATTATTATGCAGATTACGGTGGGTGTGGATATTGGAGAATGATTTGGCCTGAATATTTGTTAAATCTTAATCATAAAATAATATCATCTGGTATGACACAAATGATATTAGACATGAGATTTTACCAGGGCATTAAAGCTGTAAGATTTCAAAGACAAGCCACCTCACATCAATTAATGTTTGTTAAAGAATTAATGAACATTAGGAAGCAGTCTGGTATGCGTCTCTTGTATGAAGTGGATGATATTGTATTTAAACAAGACATTCCTGATTATAATAGATGCAAGGAGGCTTTTAATAATGAAGAAATATTAAAAAATATATTAGAAATTATAAGTTACATGGATGAAATGACAGTTACTTGTCAATTCATGAAAGATTATTATATAGAAAAGACTGGCAATAAAAATATTACAGTAATACCCAATTATGCGCCTAAATTTTGGTTGGACAGACATTATAATCCGGAAAAAATCTTGCGTAATTTTGAAAAAAATAAAAAGAGACCTAGAATTTTATACTCCGGATCAGGCACACATATTGATGTTTTGAATAAAACGGGTATGCAAGATGATTTTCATCATGTAGTCAATGAAATCATTAAAGCTAGAAAGAAATTTAAATTTGTTTGGAAAGGATGTTATCCTTTAGCATTAAAACCATTTATTGATAATGGTGAGATGGAATATATTCAGTGGTCTCCATTATCTGAGTATCCGCAAGGTATTGTTGATACTAATAGTAATGTATATTTTGCATCATTGGTTGATAATATATTTAATAAGTCCAAGAGCAACATTAAAATGATAGAAGCAGGAGCATTGGGTCTTCCTGGAGCATATCAGGATTTATGCACTTATGACTCCGCAACCAATAAATTTAAAAATGGTGCAGATCTTATTAATCAACTAGAGGTTATTACATCAAATGTTGATACCTATATGAAAATGTCTGTGGATGCACGTAAATTTGCTGAAGGACTATGGCTTGAAGATCATTTAGATGAATATGTTGGATTATATTTGACACCTTGGGGCTCGAAAGAAAGAAATGAAAAACATCCAGGACTTATAAAATTAAATCCAGATCAAAAAATTTAATAATTGGTCTGGATTTAATTATAATATGATTTTATAATATATTAATGGCATATCGTAACGTATTCTATGACGGCAAACATCAGGCAATTCATTTATGGACATGGGATGAAGATGGTAATAGGGTTAAATTAGAAACCAGTTATGAACCTTGCTTGTATGTTGAGAGTAACATACACAAAGATGCAGTTTCTATTTTCAACACACCCCTTAAAAAGCTTAAATTTAAAAATCAATTTGAGCGTAATAAGTTTGTAAATGAAACTCCTATTAAAAGATTATTTCATAATTTGAGTTGTGAACAAGATTTTTTATTAAACACTTTTAAAAATGACATTAATAAATCAAATTTTAGTCAACATCCATTAAAAATATTTTATTGGGATATTGAAACTTACAGCCCTGCAGACTTTCCTAATCCAGAATCAGCCAAAGATCCAATTAATCTTATTACTATATATGATTCTTTTGCTAAAAAATTCTTTTCGTGGGGATTAAAACCATATAAATCATTAGACCCTAATGTAGTTTATACACACTGCAAAAGAGAAGTGGATATTTACGAAAAGGTTTTAAGTTTTTGGGAGAAAGATCCGCCAGACATAATGACAGGTTGGAATACAGAAGGGTTTGACGTCCCTTATCTCATGAACAGAATCAGCAAACTCATGAGTGAGGAAGATGCAGCAAGACTTTCTCCTATAAAATCTTTATATTACAGAGAGAATGTTGCCATGAACAAGTTTGGTAAAATGATTAATAGATGGTATATAAGAGGAATCAGTAATATTGATTACATGGAAGTATATAAAACATTTTCAAGAGGAGATTCAGAGTCTTATAGTCTCAATTATATTGGTGAAAAGGAATTAAACGAAGGTAAAACTGATATAGGCGGAACTAACCTTGCATCTTTGTCAGAAACAGATTGGAATACGTTTGTAGATTACAATATTCAAGACGTAAGATTGTTGGTGAAATTAGAAGAAAAATTAAAATATTTAAAATTGGTAAGAAATCTTTCCTATAAGGGGTTTATTCCTTTTGAACAATCACTAGGAAAGGTGTCAATGATTACAGGTGCAGTAGCACATCAGGCAGCAATGCAGGGATATGTTATTCCTACTTTTAAAAGTGATCGTACTAGAGATGAATATGTAGGAGGATATGTACACGAGCCGGAAAGAGGATTAAGTCGTTCTGTGTTGAGTTATGATGCAAATAGTTTGTATCCTAACACCATTATATCTCTCAACATTTCTCCAGAAACAAAAATAGGCAAAATTACCAATATAGATAATGGAGAATATACCATATTATTGTCCAACGGTAAAAGTGTAAATTTGACAGAAGACAAATTTCACAAATTAGTAGAAAGAGAGAATCTTTCAATATCTAAATATAATGTTTTATATACACAAAAATTTAAAGGGGTAATACCCAACCTTATTGATCGGTTATATAATGAACGGGTAGATACAAAAAATCAAATTAATGATTGTAAAAAAGAACTTCGTAATACATCAGATTTAAAAATCAAAGAAGAATTACAAGATAAAATATTTAATTTAGATACGCAACAAAATGTTTATAAATTAGTATTAAATTCTATATATGGTACTTTTGCACAATTATATTCTCCGCTTTTTGATATAGATCATTCGGCTAGCATCACACAAACAGGCCAAACTGTAGTTAAGCAAGCGGCGGATATTGTATATGATTACGCATTAACCAAAGGTTTTAAAGGAAACAAATCTTTAATATACAAATATAGTGATACAGACTCCATTTATATTAGTATAGAACCTTTGTTGGAACATTTGGGTTATAATTTATTAAATTCAGACAACACTCTTACGAAAGAAAGTAAATGTTTGATTGATGAGATTGATGAAGCATTAAATAGAGAAATTATTGGGTGGGCAAAAATTAATCTTAAATCATCAGACCCCCGATTTGTGTTTAAGAGAGAAACTATATGTGATAAAGCGCTCTTCTTGGAAAAGAAAAGATATATTCTTCACGTATTAGATCAGGAAGGGCATAAACCAGATAAACCATTTAAATATGTGGGTGTAGAAGTAGCAAGATCCTCTATAGCTAAAGAAGTTAAGAGTCTTATTAAAGAAGTTATCGAGGCAGTAGTACTAACTGCAGATAAAAAAAGATGCAATGAAATGTATAATCAGGCTTATGAATCTTTTTGTAAATTAAGTCCCGGAATTATTGCCAAGAGAGTTAAAATAACCGATTTGGAAAAATATGAAACAAAGATGGTTGACAATAAAATAGCAAAAGGTACACCAAATCATGTTAAGGGTGCCATTTATTTCAATAATTTATTAAAAAAATATGAAATTGACAACATATATGAATCTATAGGCAGTGGGATGAAGGTTAAAACTTTTTATGTCAATAAAAACCCCTTTAATTACAAGAGTTTAGCATTTATAGATAGCATACCTCCACAGATAGCTGAAATTATTAAACCAGATTACCAAAAAATGTTTGAAAAAAACGTTGTACCTCCCATAGAAAGTGTGTATAATTGTGTAAATTGGCATCTACCTAGTGTAGGGCAAACTATGCAAACAGATTTATTTGATTTATTTTCCATGTAAAATTATGTTAATATCACACGAAGCACCTAAAAATATTATGAATGTAGTCCAAGAATATACGGACTATGATTATTGTCTTGTTCATTTAATGCAAGAAAGTAATGAATATAGAAATTTCTTTTTTGACGCTAAAAAGAAAAATCGAAAAATTATTTTGGATTGCAGTTTATATGAATTGGGGCATGCATATGATATTAATAAATATATAGCATGGATTAATATTTTAGACCCTAATGAATATATAGTTCCGGATGTGTTTCAAAATTTTGAAGATAATATTAAAAGTTTTGAAAAATTTATGTCTATTCATAATCCTTTCAAAGTTACAGGCAAAACAATTGGAGTAGTTCAAGGAAAAACATACAAAGAAATGAAGGAATCATACATGTTTATGTGTGAAAATGCAGACAAGGTTGCTATTAGTTTTGGATATGATTATTATATCAAAGAAACAGGTGAAGATTATAAACCATTGGCTTTTTGTAAGGGCAGAATTATGTTATTAAATCGTTTAATAGATGATGGTGTTATTGATTATAATAAACCACACCATTTATTGGGTTGCGGTTTGCCTGTTGAATTTTCATATTATCAACAAAATAAATTAAAATATTCATTTATAGAAAGTATTGACACATCCCATCCAGTATTGAATGGTTATTTTGGTGAATTGTATACAGAAGATAAAATGGGAACTAAGCGACCAGAAAAAATGGTTGATATCTTTGAGGAAGATGTGTCAGCATCACAATTATCATCTATTATTTCAAATGTAAAATATTTTAGAAATAATATAGCAATGAAAGTTGATTAAAAAAAATCTTAGAATAAAATATAAAATATAAAATTATGAGTGAAACCAACAACACAAAGATGGTAGTCTTTTTAGACTACGTAGGAAGAACAATTCTAGGTGAATGTCTAGAAGAAAAAACAGACACAATTAGTGTACGCAACCCAGTTATTCTGCATGTAGTACCAGCAGATGGTGGTCGTATGTCTATCCAATTATTACCTCTATTTTTTAGAGAATTTTTGGCAGATAAATCTGGTGATGTTGTTTTTGATTATCTTAAAAACAATATTACAAAAACTAGTGTTGACGCATTAGATTTTCGTCTTAATGCTCAATATGTGCAAATGTTTAATGCTAATAATACATTTGCATCACCTCAGACAGAAGAATCTAATTCACCAAGCGTAGTTAAATTGTTTGATGAATAGAATTTATGGCAAAAAATAAAGACAGAGATTCAAGCATTGATGAGGCATTTAAAGTATTAGATGACCTAAACCCTGATGCCGCTTTTTTAAATGAGAATACTTTATCTCAAGTTAGTTCTTGGATAGACACCGGCGCTATGGCATTAAATGCCATAGTTAGCGGTTCCTTATACAAAGGCATACCTTCTGGTCGCATTATTGGTTTAAGTGGTCCACAAGCATGTGGTAAAACATATGTGATTAGTAAAATTATTGCTAATGCCCAAAAACAAGGCAGATTTGCTGTAATTTTTGATACAGAAAATGCTGTAGATCAAACTACAGTAGAATCCCTTGGATGTGATGCTACTAAAATCAAATATTGTCCGGTTGAAACCGTTGAGCAATGCAGAAATCAAGTTTCTGCATTCCTTGATTCAGTTGTACAAAAAAACCTTAAAGGAAAATTTATTATTGCAATAGATTCTTTGGGTAATTTAGTTTCAACTAAAGAAATGAATGACGTAGCGGCTGGTAAAGAAGCTATGGATATGGGCACTAGAGCTAAAGGTTTAAAAAGCATGTTAAGAGTATTAACTCTTAAAGCGGCCAAAGCAGATGTTCCTATCATTTTTTCAAATCACATTTATGCAAATCCGGGGGATTTGTATCCTAGTGTGGTTAAGCAGCAATCTGGTGGTTCTGGTCCATTATATTTGGCTTCAGTATTAGTTCAGATGGCAGTTAAAAATGAAAAAACTTCTGGTGGGCAAAATGCTAATAGAGATGCTATAGAAGATGTTTCACCGTTGGCAAAAGATGTTAACGGTGTCACAATTCGTACATTAACCATTAAAAATAGATTTGCTCCTCCGTTTCTTGAAGCCGAAATGTATTTAAATTTTCAATCAGGTTTAGGGAAATATTCTGGATTGTTAGAAATGGCTTTAGGGTATGGTGTCGTAATACAAAATGGTCCTACCTTTGCTTTGGCAGATGGTACTAAATTAGGATATTACAAAACTTGGAGAAATGATGAAGAAATCTGGAATAAAATTCTTCCAGATTTAGAAAAAAAATTACAAGAAAAATTACATTTTAAAAGAGAAAGTGATCTTCCTGATGAAATTAAATCAGAAATAACATTACTTAATGAGAGTGATAATTTAGAAGAAAATTAATATTTTTTCTTTAGGATAACAAAAAAAGTCTCATATTTTATAATATGAGACTTTTTTATTTGATAAACCTTATGAAATGATTTATTATATAATATATGCATAGTTCAACTAAAGTAATAGAATTAGGATCGTGCGCATTCAGACAACCAAATGCAGCATTTAATAGACACGACGCAGGAAGTAATTCTAAAAGGTGTAGTTATGTTCATGGATATCTTTTGAAAGCAAAATTCTGGTTTGAATGCAACAATCTAGATGATAAGAATTGGGTTGTAGATTTTGGTGGCCTTAAAGGTCTCAAAGATTTGATGGAAAAACAATTTGATCATACACTTTGTATAGATTCATTAGATCCGTTATTAGAAGAATTTAAACAACTCAATGAAAAGGGTGGCTGTGATTTAAGAATTATGGAAGGCGGTGTAGGTATTGAAAGAACAGCAGAGTGGTGTTTTAAAGTAGCAGATACATATATACGTAATAATTCCCTTGGTAGGTGTTGGGTTTCTAAAGTAGAAGTTTGGGAACATGAAAAAAATTCAGCCATTTATACAGCTCAATAAATGATGAAACAGGCTCCCACTTTAACGTTAGATCAAAATCTTTTTGAAAAGGTAATGATCTATAATGCTTTGATGGATTCTATATATTTGCAGAGTATTATAGAACACATCAGACCTACATATTTCAAAGATGATAAAATTAAAGTAGTGTTTGATTCATTGTCTGAGTATTTTAAATATCATCAAAAAGTACCAAACATTACAGAATTAAAGTTATATTTGTTAGAGGCAGAGAAGCGTCAGGCTTTGAGAGATGTTGTTTTAAGTTTTAATGATATAGATAAAACCTATGATAAGGATACTTTACTTTTAAATACAGAAAGATTTTTAAAAGAAAAAGCAGTATATCATACAGTTATTAAAACTTCTGTAGAAGTTCAATCAGGACATTTTAATATATCACAGATATTAAAATCATTTGAAGAAGCTTGTGGCATTTCTTTATTAGAAAATAATGGTTTTGATTATTTGGAAAATATAGATCAACATTGTGATGAATTGCAAAAAGTATTTCAAACCATATCTTCAGGGTGGAAATGGTTGGATGAAAAAATAGGTGGTGGTTTTCAGGCTGCTGGCAGAGCTTTATATGTTTTTTATGGAGTTACCAACGTTGGTAAATCTATTTTTCTTGGCAATGTCGCCACTAACATTTTAAGTCAAGACAAAACAGTTGTTTTGATTTCTATGGAAATGTCAGAGCAAGTATATGCCAAACGCATAAGTTCTCAGTTATCAAAAATTCCCATGGATGATTTGTCTGCTCAAATCACTCCTTTAAAAAATCATTTAGGTGCTTATAAATTAAACCATCGAGATGCCAAGTTAATCATCAAAGAATTTCCGCCCAAATCTATTTCTCCTCTGCAGATTAAAACATACATAGATCGTTTAGTTAGAAAGGGAATAAAACCAGATGCTATCATATTAGATTACCTTAATTTAATAGGTCCAACAGAAAAAGGATTAAATTCTTATGAGTCTGTTAAGCAAATCACAGAGGCAGTAAGAGCTATGTCTTATCATTTTAGCTGTCCTGTTATTTCTGCCACACAAACAAACCGATCGGCATATAATGAAGCCAATCCGGGTTTAGAAACCACTAGTGAATCTATGGGTCTTTCACACACTGCGGATGCTCAATTTTCTATTTGGACAGAAGAAGAGGATTTTGAATTGGGTATTATTCACTTAGGTATCACAAAAAATCGTTTTGGTCCGAGAGATTGTCATACAGTTCTTCAGATAGACTATCCTACATTATCCTTGAGCGATCCAGATAATGTTTCGAAAAATTTTGTAGTGCAGAGAAAGCATATACCCGGATCTAACAATGGATCAGGCAACTCCATAACAGACACACTGATAAGAATGGAGAGTCTTGGGGAAGAGGTTGATTAAAAATTAAGGGGGTATAAATATATTTATGCCTCAAAAATTGTATAAAGTATTCACACACGGAGATCTAGACGGAGCCGTGAGTCTTTTAGTGTTTATGTGGGCTCGTTCTACTGATACAATAGAATTTGAGGAATTATATAACACTGATTATTTAGAAAAATTAAACAAATATTCCGAAAAAACATATAATCCACCTTCTACTTTAATTTTAGATATGTCATTGAGAGAAGAAATGATTAAATTTGATCTTCCTCATTTTACATTTATAGATCATCATAAAACATCAGAAAAATTTGTTTCAAAATTTAAACAAAGTAAAATTTTATATAAAGAATATACATCAAATGCTAAATGGATGTATAAAACATTGATTAAAGATTTAAATCATCTAACCCAAGAACAGAAATATTTGATAGCTATCGCAGATGATTTTGACAGTTATTCCTTCCAGCTTCCACATTCTTATGATTTGAACATAATATTTTGGACCGAGTATAAAAACAATTTTTCTAAATTTATATCAGATTTTAAAGACGGTTTTAAAGGGTTTAACAAATATCAGCAAAATATTATTAACTTGGAAAAAAATGCAGCCCAAAAAGAAGCAGATAAACTTTCTAAATTTGAAGGAATAATTAGTGTAGGAGGAATTCAAAAGAAAACTATGGCAGTATTGGGTGAAAGATTTTCTTCACTGATTATAGATTTAATTTTAAAAAAATACGGACCAGAATTATTATTCTTCGTGAATACTAAAACGGAGAAGGTAAGTCTAAGACAAAATACAACAGACAATCCGATAGACCTTGGGGCCTTTGCCGAAAGAATATGTGAAGGGGGCGGACATTCATATTCAGCGGGAGGTAAAATAACTCCTCTTTTTATGGAAATATCAAAAAATTTAAAGCCCTTATGATAATAACTTCACATCAACAGTTAGAAAACACAATTAACCCTTCTTCTGCTTTGGATATGGCAGAATTTGAAGATATTACCTTAAAATTTGGATCTTTCGTGTGTATTTGTAAAAATAAAAAATTAAATTTTTTAAATTTTTTAAAATTAATTATAGAAGACAAAAAAACTCAAAAATTATACTGCGAATTACTTGGAGAATATAATTTTCAATATATAATAAAAGCTTACCTAGACTGTACACCTAGTTTTTATAAAAAAATATTCAGATCAAAATTTAACAAATGACGTTAGAAATAACAAAAACCGAACAATTAATATATAACACCTATTTAAAAAACCTAAGAAAAAACCAACCATATAAACCACGCAAAGATTTTACTGACATAGATGACAAAACACGTATTGAGTTATATAAACTCAAAAATTTTTTTAATAAATTCAGTTATATAGATCAAAATTTTTTCTTTGATTCATTTAGATTTGTATATCCTAATGATAATTTTCCTCCTTTACATTTTTTTACTACGCGCAAAGCTATAAAATGTTACACATTACATAAAAAACATATAGAAGACAGTTCTCCTGACAGTCAATTAGATTCCATCAAGAATGGCTTAGTGTTTATAGGCACCTTTTGTGTTCAAAACAAAATATCTTTTGAAAAATATATTTCCCACAAAACACTATGTATGCCGTCTTGGACACAACACTATAGAGAAAATAAAGTTAATATATACAGCTTATTGTGTATAGATTCTCTTAATGGATTTTATAGTTTTTCAGAAGAAGAAAAATCCTTTTGGGCTCCATATTTAGTAGATAATTTAGAACCCTTTAAAATCCGTTTACACAACTGCAAATCCAAAACCAAGATTCAAAGTTGGGTAAATCATATCAAAAATTTTGTCAACATAGAGTTGACAAACCAAACAAAATAACATAATATAAAACCGAAACATGAACAAATACACATCAAACCTATTCGAATCCATTAAGGATGCACTCACAAAAAAAACCAACACAGAAAGCAGTTTTAAAGACTTTCTTAAATTAGAAATGGGTAAAACTTATGTGGTGCGACTTATTCCTAATACAGCCGCTCCAGAAAGAACCTTTTTTCATTACTACCACCATTTGTGGAAGAGTGTAACAACAAATCAAAATATTTCATTTCTTTGTCCACAAACATACGGTGAAAAGTGTCCTGTAGAAGAATATCGTTCTAAAATTTATCGCACTAATAATGAAACAGAAATTAAAAAAATTCAGCCAATTAGACGCAACGAAAATTGGTTAGCCAATGTCTTTGTTATTAAAGATCCTACCAATCCAGAAAACCAAGGACAAATTAAAATCTTGCGTTTTGGTAAGCAATTAAATAAAATTATTACTGATGCTATTTCCGGAGATGATTCGGATGAATTCGGATCACGTATTTTTGACTTCAGTGAAAGCGGATGCAATTTGAAAATTAAAGTGGAAGAAAATGATGGTGGGTATCCTACCTATGTCAGCTCTAAATTTACATCACCATGTGAGGTGGATAATTTAGATAAACCAGAAGAAGTATATTCAAACTTTAAACCACTTGACTCCATTTTTGAACACAAATCTTATGATGATCTTAAAAAGTTATTAGATGTACATTTTCTAGGTCTTGAAGCTCCTTCAATTCCCCAACCATCAAATGATGAAGTTGAAGAATTTAATAGTAATGTTAAAATTACACAACAACAAACTAACACAACAACCAACACAACAACAGAAGAGTCCGATGATTTTCTCGACACTGATGCCAAAATTCAAGAAATTCTTAAAGACCTTTAATTTTATAACCAATAGAAACAACAAAAATATGCCACGCAAAAAAACCAATGACGAAATACCAGACATCCAAAACACAATTGACGGATTCCCTAAAAAATATATTCCAAAAGTAGGATCACGTAATATTGTAGTGCCTATGGAAATTATCCGCAAGGACGGATCTATTAACCCCACCAAAGCAATTATTAGTATGTATACTGATCTGACGCCAGAGGTGAAGGGCACTAATATGAGCCGATATCGTATCTTGGTAGAAGAGGTATTAGCAAATAAAACACACCGCATTGATGAGGTTATGGATCTTTTGCTTGATGAATGCCAAACCCGACTTAAATCACAGAATGCATATATCAAAATTAAATTTGATTATTTTCTTGTCAAAGAAGCTCCGGTATCAAAGGTTAAGTCTCATATGGATTATAAAGGTTCCTTTGAAGGACGACTGGTTAATGGTGAAAAGAAGTTCTATTTACATGCCAATGTATTGTATGCTTCCCTATGCCCTTGTTCCAAGGAGATCAGTGATTATGGAGCCCATAATCAACAATCATATGGTGATGTAACAGTTGAGCTGTCTGATATTAAAAATAGAGATAATTTATATTGGTTTGAAGATCTTATTTTGGCAGTCGAAGATAGTTGTTCAGCACCTATTGTTAATGCTTTAAAAAGAGTAGATGAAGCATATCAAACAGAACTCATGTATGAAAATCCAGTCTTTGTAGAAGATATGGTTCGTAAAGTGGGTGAAGTTTTGGATAAAGATCTTGATGGGCGAATTAAAGATTATTTGGTTGTAGTAAATCATTATGAGTCGATCCACTCTAGCACAGCTGTGTCGGTTATTAATGCCGGAAGGGATTTGAGATAATATGATTAATGAAGACGCATTAGAAGCTGCATTGTTGGCTAAAATGGTAAGCTCAAATCTTACAGAAATAGACAATTATGCTACAGAGAGATCTAATGTGCCAGCTTCACGTATTAATATGAATGAATTTATAGGTGCCATCAAGGCACCTATAAATTCCCCTCCCCAAATGAGACATGGAGAAGGAAATCAAAATAATATTCAACAGCAGGCACCATTATTTAATCATCAACCTCCAGTCAATTCAAGTGTAAATCTGTCTGATGAATTGAGAGAAGATATTAAATCTATTAGATGCAATATGGAAAAAATTAATAATAATTTAACCAAAATATCTGGTATGTTTGGTAAAGTTTTTCATAATATGAGTAAAAATCATAATGACCAATAATAAAATAATTTTATCAAAAACTTTTTTAGAAAATATATTAAAACCCGTTAATAGATTAACTGAAAGTTGTGTTTTGAGGATTGAAAATGATAATATATATTCATTATGCACCTCATCAAATAATGTAGTTATTTTATATGTTAGTGGAAAATTAAAACAAAGTATTGATGAAAATATAAGACTTAATTTAATAGATATTAAAAGATTTTTATGTGGACTTGATTGTTTAGACGGAGAAAATTTTAGCTTACAATATGATGGTAATAATATTAAATGTGAGTCTGTAGAGGACCAGGAAAACACTACGTTTTTTAAATATCATTTAGTAGACGATAGTGTTATTCCTGTATCTCCCGTTAATATACAAAAAATGTCTCAATTGTCATTTGACACAGAGTTTGAGATTACACCAGAAAAACAAAAAAGAATTATTTCAGCATATACATTCACATCAGCTGTGTCTAAAATATATCTTTATACAAAGGATCAATCTGTACATGCGGAATTGAATGATCGCCAAGCTCAAAATATAGATAATATGACATTAAAAATTTCAGATAATTTCACAGGTTCAGATATTGATCCAGTGCCGGTTAATATGGAAATTTTTAAAAGTTTAACTTCTTCAAAACAGAACATTAAAGTAAAAATTAATAATCAATATAAGGTTTTAATTTTTCAAATTACTGAAAGAGACGATATTAATATAAAGTATATAACTTCTGCTCTTGTTAAATAAAATATAACGAATAAATTTATATTAATATGGCTAAGCCTAAAATAACAACTGTAAGCTATTTTATAAAAAGATTAAGAGATAGTGGATATATTGCAGATAAACTTATATCTAATTATAGTGAACAAGATTCCCGCAGTTGGACTATCATAATAGATCCTGGTGGGTGTTCTATTATGATAACTTGTTTTAACAATAAAAGTTTTTTGGGTGAAGAATTTTTTGAAATGTATGACGGGGATCAATATATCCCTTCTCACTTCAAAATTAAAACTTCTTCTATAGAAATTATTATAGAATACTTAGTTAAATTTAATATAAACATTAAAGCCCCTACATACAGGGGTGCTTAATATTTGAAAAAAGATAAGTAGTATTGCTGTGAATAAAAAAAGAAAAAAAACAGAAATACCGCCCGAGACTATTACTTTGCCAGAAGAAGTTTCTCAAAAAGAAAAAGATAAATTAATAGAAAACAGGTTATATGATACTTTGAATGCCGTTGAACTTAAAAAAAGTATGGATAAATGGCTCAAAACTAATGAAGGACATAATAGTGTTATGATGAGAGATCTCACTATTTTGAAAGGTGTTAATGAAGAATATTTAAATTCTTTTATTTTGTTAGGTTATACCATGGAAGATGAACGAGTAATTATTCAAAGCTACGGAACTCCAAAAGATAAGGATGCATTGATGGAGTTTTTAAAAAATGTTTTCATACAACAATGTCATCAAAACAATCAAGAAGAATAACATTGTTATATGTCAAAAAATTTAAATCCAGATGTATGTGAAGTAAGCGGGTTTGATTTTAGTACAGTCCCTAAACTAGGACCTAATTTAGAAGGTTTAGGTGATGATTTAACAGGATATTTGTGTAATATTCTTAAATTATCTCAAAGAGAAGATTTAGATCCAGTACTAAGAGAAGCAACTCCGTATGATAATAGTGTATGGATATCTGCTCTTACCGGCATGCAAGGTGTGGGGGATCCACGTCTTAGTATGGGGGAATTGATGACAGTTGCTTTGGAAAGATACTTAAAACCTTTAAGTATTCAATTGCAAGTTTTACAAGAAGGTTGTCATGTAACAAATGGAGTTTTGTGTGATGCTGATGGTAAAGAAATACCCTTTTACGGTAAATGTGAAACACCCGACACAGAGATGTTTACATATGATTCGATTACTAGTTATGTTACAGATGTGTGGTTAAATGCCTTAGACAAACACGCAAATGATTTTGTAGATTTTTTAAATGAAAATTATCTCACCAAAGGATGGGATATAGAATTGCATACTTTAAGTGATGGCGATTTAGAAAAAATAAAAAAAGGAGGAGGCGCTCCAGTTTTTTATGTTAAATTAACTAAAAAAGGCGAATCAAAACCTATATATTATAAATATTATTTTGACAAAAAAGATTATGTTTCTAATGCTTTGGGTAAGCCTCTTATAGTAGGAAGTCCTAAAAAATTACAGACAATTTTTTTACAAGGTTTGGGATCTGATGAAGGGTTTGACATGGGTTTGATGGATGTAATTAGTGGACCTATGTGGCCAGAAAAAAATGAAGAATTGGATGAAGATATGGAGGGTTTGAATAGTTTATTTAAACCTGATAAACTTTATGTTAATATTTCTTTTTCTCAAAACGGCAGAGCAGCTGCTGACATATACATGAGTAATGAAAAATGGGATGGCCTTTTACCTACACAAGTGCCTACAGGCAATCGATTAATATCATATCCTAAAGAAGACCATATAACACCTATTAATTTTGGAGATCAAGACATTATTATAAGCCCTTACAATAATGGTTCCTTTTGTGTTGTTTTTTTTGATAGAGGACGATGGGATGATTGGGAATGGAATCGTGTAAGGTTTTGGAGGGATTCTTATTCCCGTTATGCTTTTAATATATTATTAAAAGCAGGTAATAATAAATTTAAAACAGTTATTAAAGATATTAATATAGCTAAATTTGAACGGACGTACAACGGAGCTTCTGGTTCAGCAAGTGCACCTTGTAAAATAGGTTATTCGCAAGGTTATGGTAGTCAACAAAATTCAGGGCCAGATAGAGTAACCTGTTATGTTGTCACCAATGTTTGGTCTGTATTGACACCAAAATTTAATTGGTTGGGTAAACAATAATAAATTTTAACATTTATATTCATCTGGTGTTATAACATTTATGGTACCATCTTTGTTATATTCAAATTTTAAATTTTTATCTCCCAATCTTGTTCCGGTAAACCCTTCAACTTGATCTGATATACCAAAAGAATTTAACTTTGATCCCATTTTACTTCCGCCTCCTCCAAAACCAAAGCCACCGCAACCCGCTAGTGTTTTGGGTCCCCCATCAGGTCCTGTGCCTTTTTTACGGGCTCTGGTTGGTATGTGACTTTCGTCACACGCAGATTGATGAACACCAGATTCATCATCAAAATAAGTACCTCTTGGTTGAGTGTAATCATGGTGATGGTCTTCTGGTTCATTCATATGATTATGATGCCAATTCCATACTACACTATATATAAATCCCACAGCTAATCCAGTGGTTATGGGTTCTATAACGGTTATTGTGTATAGTTTATTATATATTTGTTGTATTAATTTTACAATATTTGTTATATTGAGAAGAGCGGCTGGCATTGCAAAATGCGTAAGTGCTGTTCTTATTGTATTTAAAGTGTCATTAATTTGCAAAGGGCCTACAGCCCATGTACTAAAAGGTACACGTTGATCTGGGGGTGAACCGGACCCACTTTGAGATCTCTGTCCTACTGTATTCAAATATGGAACACTAAGTTCCCCCTTCATATTCAAGCCACCACCCAACATCATATTACCAGTTACCCCCAACCCCCTAACTTTGGTTTGATTTGAATTAATAATTAATCCTCCTCCCTTACCAGATCTATCATCTGCATCTATAGTAACACCATTACCTTTAAGTATAGTCATCGTAGGGGATGATAATATCAAATCACTATCTGCAGATACAATTTCTACAGAACCACCACCTATAGTTATTTTGCCGTTAGTGTTTATATCTATGCCCGGTGAACCTGCTATAATTTTTATTTTACTTCCCCCTCTCAACATTATATTACCACCAGGCAACTGAGTGGCCTCTGTATGCATTACTTGTGGCACTCCAGTAGCTTTAACTATCATAGTGCCTCTAGCACTCTTAGCAGGCCCTACAGAACAACCATGTGATATACTACCAGTTTTTGAATACACTGGCTGATCATCCAACACCAATCCCGCAGACAAAACAATATCTTTTGAAGCTACTACAGAATGAGTACCCCCGTTACCCATTTGTTGTTCTAATTTACCTATTTGATCTTGTTTAGATTTTAAATCATTAGTAGCTACTTTATTTGCCTTTTCTATTGCTTTTTGAGGTGAAGGAACTTGTCCCCCTTTACAATCAGGATTTCCGCAACTTCCTCCATTAATTGCAGCTGCCTGTGCTATTGAAAAAAATGGAACCAATACAAGAGAAGTAATAAATGCTAATACATCTATACTGTATGTAAACCACGGTACTGTGCCTAATGCTCTTAAAAACCTAAATGCTTTTTTAGCCAACGCACTAGCTTTATCCACAGGATAAGAGGTAGAACATACAGGACAAGGAACTTTTTCACCTTTAGGTGCTTCTTTTTCAATAGTATTTATTTTTTGAGTTTGTGTAGCCTTTACTAATTTATGCAAATTTTCAGCAGCTTTTATTTGTTCTTCATCAAAAGAACCTACTACTTGTGTATAATCTGTATCTGTCATACTCCAACGTGAAGTAGCTCGACTATTGTCTGTT
>ENA-OSIY01000212-OSIY01000212.1-marine-metagenome-genome-assembly--contig:-NODE-212-length-33815-cov-16.434021_pt1 | contig 33815 bp, 6 predicted proteins | sample MGYA00237884_ERZ534233 | MGnify/ENA primary metagenome ERZ534233 (study PRJEB26412, sample SAMN06343840) | marine metagenome | isolation source: estuarine water | place: USA: Columbia River Estuary... | reverse complement strand
TTGATAATGGTAATTATAAAATTAATAATTTATTTAGATCATCTACTGTAGCTGTTTCATTAAGCAATCCTGTAACGGAACCAAGTGTAATTGATACATCAAGATTTACAATTGGAGGTTCCGTTAGTACTACGGGTAGTGTTAATGTTACAGATGGTAATATAACTAATCCATCAACTAAACATAAAACACCTATATCAGCTTATTATGGTGCTCTTAAATTTAATTTTGATAATCAGTATGGACAACTAGATGGTATTAAGCAAGTTCAAATGAGGGGTTGTGTAGAATATTTAGATCCTACTAAACCTGATGCTTTTAAATATTCTAGTTCAGCTATATTTGGTGGTGATATATTTATTACTAGATATACTGAAAAAGTTATAATGCCAATATTTGCACAATATTTATTAGGTCAACCTGATGAATTTACATATGATTATTCTCAACATGTTAATATACCATATCCAAGATTTTGGTTAAATTCCCAAAAGTTTGATATGAGTGTTTTGGCTGGTGAGATTGCTTCTTTAGGTCTTATAAGTTCTAGTAATTTAGATGCTATTTTCCCTAGTGATTTATTTTATTTAGACAGAGGATCAAATAGTTGTGCTAGTGGTTTGACCGCAATCTTTGGTAATGGTAGTGATCCTAATCCTAGGTTTGCTATGAGATATGCATATATGTATACTCACGTCAATGGTATATTGGATTTCTTTGTGGAGTCTGAAGTTAACTTAGCTAATAGAGATTGGGAAGATAGAGCTGACGCAAGAATATATGATGTATATGGTTATAATGATGTAGATGAATTGTTTCATGCTCAGATTGAAAAGAAAGACAACTTTTATAAGTATGATGAATCATTAAGTCCATCTAAATTTGTAACACAGTTGGGTAGTTTTGGTGAGATTCAACCAAGATACTATGACCCATACACTGCAGAAACTTGTTATGTTAGTTATCCAAAAAGATTAATCTATTCATTACAAGCACAGAAAGAATCTAAGAAAGATTTTTGGAGAGTATTTTTACCATTTAATTACCAAGACTTTAAAAATAAAGTAAGTGTAATTAAACCTATTAATAAAAATGGTGCTATTATATTCTTTCCTTTCTTATCTCCTCAAATGTTTCAGGGAGTAGATACTTTAAGAACACAGTTAGATACTAAACTTACTATTGGTGATGGAGGATTATTTAGTCAACCATTTCAAAATATTGTTAATTCAGATTTATCAAATGAGTATGGATCATGTGAGAGTTTAAGAAGTGTTATGAATACACCCGTAGGTTTGTTTTTTATATCTCAAGCCCAAGGTAAGATATTTCATTTTACTGGTCAAACATTGGATCCAATATCTAATGCGGGAATGAAATGGTGGTTTAATAAATATTTACCATCTCAATTAGTTAAACAATATCCACAATTAGAAGTATCTCCATTATCAGATAATCCTGTAGTTGGTGTAGGTTGTCAAACAATTTATGATCCTAATGATGATATAGTTTACTTTATGAAGAAAGACTATAGAGTTAAGGCTGAATATATTGCCAATGTTACATATACTGAAAATAGAGGATTTGCTTTATCAGAAAGTCCTATTACATTAGGTGACCCAATATTTTTTGATGATTGTTCTTGGACTGTAAGTTATGATCCTAAAGCTAAAGCTTGGATATCATTCCATGATTGGCATCCTGAATTTGCATTGCCTAGTATTAACCATTTCTTTACTACTAAGACAATGGCTACTACTATACCACAATGTCCTCCGGGTTATAATTATAACTCTACTAATGGATTATGTGAAAGATCTATTAATATTAATGAACCAGCTATTATTACAGTAGATCAAATAAATTCTGTTGTTAATGGTGGTCCTACAAATTGTTTAGTAGATATTGTTATTGCAATGGATGTATCTGGTTCTACAAATTCTAATGGAGCAAGACAAGCTCAACCAGCATGGTTAACTGCATTTTTAAATGATCCAAATATAACTGGACCAATGGCTGCTGGTACAATGCAAATAGGATTTACTGCTTGGGATGGTGCTAATAGAAATTACAATATACCAAATCCAGCAGGTGGTACATGGTCAATGAGTAATACAGTTACTGAACCACAAGTAACAGCATGGTATAATGCTAACTGGACAGGTGGTTCTACAAATGTTTCATTGGGTATGTCTAGTGCTTTGACAATGTTAAATAATAAAACTGCTAGTCAATTAGGTAATAGAAGTGCACAACCATTTTTTAGACAAATAATTATATTGGTTACTGATACAACAAGTAATCCTGGTAATATTGGTTGTCCATTTCAAGGTACTGGTGTTTCTCCAAGTGCAACTGGTCCTGCAAATCAAAGAGTATATGCATTGTTCTGTGGGCAAAGTAGTGCCTCACCTAGTAATCCTGCTGTATTAGGTAATATATCTTGTACGCCAGGACCTGTAAATGTTGATGGTTATCAATTTGGAATTAATGCATCTGTACCTGCAACGTTTACTGCAGTAGCAAGTGCTATTGCAGGTTCTGTTTGTTCAATTCCATTTACTTGTGATTGTGCTCCCGGTTATACAAAAGTATTTTATAATACAGCAACAAGTGTTTATACTTCACCAACAGGTGTGTGTGATGACATTACACCACCAGTATGTAGAAAAGTAACATGTGCATGTCCAGTATCTCCTGTAGGTACAACAACTACAACAACAGGAAATTGTGATGATGTTTATTTAGTGGGTAATCCTACATATGTAAATCCAAATCCTCAGATTTGTAATTTCTTTAAATATGAATCTACACCTGCTAATTATAAAGTTGGTTCATTCTGGAGACACAATGTTAGATGTGATAGTTTTGCTAATTTTTATGGTACTGATTATCCATGGGAAGTAGAATTAGTTTCTAATACTGGACAAATGGTTAACACTGTTAGAAGTATGGAGTATCAATTAGAATCTTATGTATATAAAGGTGATATGGGATTTGCTTGTAATGATGACAGATGGGAAGATTTAAATTTCAATTTTGACCAATCAGTTATTTATAACAATGAACAAGTATCAGGGTTATTACAATTAACTCCAACACCATATAACAATCCTGTTTTAGAATTGAGTTACCCTATTATTAACTTGAATAGTATGAATATACTATGTTCTAAAGTAGAACAAAAATATAGATTCAATCAGTTCTATGATATTACTAATGATAGAGGTGAATTTACAAACGTTGAACAAGCAATATGGGATACACAACCTAATGGATATATTAAAGTTTTAAATACTATAAACTTAAATTATAATAAACCTCCATTACAGCATAAGAAGTTTAGACATTATTATAACAATGTTATATTAAGAAGGGTTAGATCAGAAAATAGAAAGATGTTATTAAGATTGAATAACACTAAATTACTTTTATCAATGAGATAATGGAGAAAAAGATACAACATAAAGAACTTAGAGGATTACCTGGAGGCCCAAATGAAATGCCTGTTGATATTACAGGAGTATTTTCTACTGAAGGATATAGAATAGATAGTCCTGATGTAGATAATGATAAAAACATTATACCATCTGGATCTATTACTATGAAAGAAAAAGATGGAAGTCCTTTAAGAAAGGGTCCAATTCATGGTGTTGATAATTTAGGTAATGAACAAGTTATGTATCCGGGTTATGATTATGAGTTTCCTGGAACAGAAGTAACAGAAACATTGATTGCTAAAATGGGTGGTGGTTTATTAGATAAAACTATTAAGTGTGGTAACTGTGGTTGGGAATGGAAAGCTGCTGATGGTGGTTCTGATATTTATGATTGTCATAAGTGTCCTGGTAAAGGTGTAGTAAAAGCACAAACAGGAAAAGAAGTGAAAGAAAATACTTCTTGGACCGCATATCTTAATCCAGCAAACTGGGGTACATCTAGATATGATGATGCTGGTACATTTAAAGAAGCTTTTAGAGCAGCACGTAATGAGGGTGATTCTGATTTCTTATGGAAAGGTGATAGATATTCTACTGAATTAAAAGCTGAATCAAAAGAACCGGCTAAAGTAAAAGGAATAACACCGGAACTTTTAATAAGACAAGCATATAGAGAATCTGCATTTAATCCTAATACTGTTTCACCTAAAGGTTATAAGGGTTTAGGTCAAATTGGAGATGGTGTAATTAAAGATTATAAAAAGGCAAATAATATTACAGGTAATATTGATCCTTTTAATATGAAACAAAACTCTGATGTCCAAAAATATTCAATGAATGAATTATATAATTCAAGTTTTATTAATAAACCAGGTCAATCAGAAAATGTAAGATTAGCTAAAACATTAGCTTCTTATAACTGGGGCCGCGGTAATGTTATGAACTTATTAAATGATTTAAAAGAAGAAGGTGTTGACATTTATAATAGTTTAGATTGGGTTAGCAAATTACCTGAAGAACCAAGAAATTATATTAATGATATTTTATTACAAAAAAACACTACCTTTAACACTGATTTTTCTAAAGCATTAGGTAATCAAAAGAATAAACCAATAAAAAGATTATATGGTTTTAGAGATGGTGGTGAATCAAAACCAGGACCATTAATGCAAGCATACAATAGACTACCGGCAGAAAAGAAAATGGGTGGTGCTATAGATTACAAACAAGGTGGTGGTGAAAAGAAATATTCAGAACAAGATGGTAGATTAGTTGTAACTACAAAAAAAGTTGATACAGCAGATGGACCAAGATTTTATCAAGCCAAATCACCTGATTATAATTTTTCAATAGAATTGATAGATGCTAAAAAAGTTGGTGATTCAATACCAAGAGCTAATTTAAATCCGCGTATAATTGAAGCTTTAAATAAAAAAGAATTTGGTGGTCAATTAAATTCTGGTAATATTACTATGTATAAAGATTATATAAAAGGTAATATTGGGGATGAAATAGAAGCAGTAAAAAACTATGATAAACTAAATAGAATTTATTATAGTAAAGCAAAAGAGTTAGGAATGACTGTTGCAAATTACATAATGACGCATGTTGTAGGCAATTCTTAAACCTTAAAAATTAGTAAATCTATAGATTTATTTGTATATTAATAATATAATGTAAGCACCGTGAAAGTAAACAAAATAAGTTTAATGCAAGAAGGAGGACAGAATACTGAACAAGTTGCAGCCCAGCCACAACAACAATCAGTAGATCCTGCTATACAACAAATTTCAGATTATATTTCTCAAGCAATAGGTCAAGGACAGAATGCTGCAGAAGTTGTTATGGCTTTAGTTCAACAACAAGTTGATCAACAGATTATTGGTCAAGCTTTAATGATGAATGGTTTTGAAGAAAATGATATTGTTTCTTTGTTTGAACAAATGAGTCAAGGTCAACAACCAGAAGAACAAGTTGGTGGTGAACCAATGCCTGTTGATCAATTAGATCAAACTTCACAACAATTAACTGAAAATGAAGACATGCATGCTGATGATATGTCAAAAGAAGAAACACAAGAACCCGGAATGTCTATGGGTAAATCAGGAATAGAAATTAAACCTGAGAATGAAGGTAAGTTTACTAGATGGGCTCAAGCACGCGGAATGTCTGTGCAAGATGCTGCAAGTAAAGTTATGGCAAATAAAGATGAATATCCTCCAGCTATAGTTAAGATGGCAAACTTTGCTAAGAACGCTGCTGGTTGGAAAAAAGAAGATGGTGGTGAACAGTATGATATGGGTGGTACTCCTCAAGGTAAAGTAGGAGCAGTTAACAATGTATCTGTTAATAAAGATATGAATTGGCAACAAGCTCCTGTGTATATTAATCCAATGGCGTTTGAATATACTAATGATAACTTTAGTTTAGGTAAAGCAGCTGCTGTTGCTTATGGTGGTTATAAAGAATTTTTAAGTGGTGCAGATGAAAATAAAGATGGTGTCAAAGACGGATTCTTTAGAGATGGTTCAAAAAAAGCAGGGATAAGAGATGCCACTAAAGGTAATTATTATAATTATAAAATTACCCAAGATGCTAATGATACAAATAAATACGTAGCAGACAATACAGATTTATTTAATGCATCAAAAGATAAAGGAAATTTAAGAACAATTGATCAATATGGTAAAGATGTAGCAAGTAATTCTAGATTTAATTATGATACTAAAACACATGATTATAATTCTATTATTAGCAGTAGACCTATAGATGAAAGAATTTATGATTCAGCTGCTCAAAAAAATGCAATAGCAGGTAAAGATTATAACTACTTAGCTAGCATGGATAAAGATACCAAAGCTATGATTATGAGTGGTAAAGATGATCCTACTGGAACTAGAATAGGTATTGATGAAAAAGGTAATGGTATGTCATATATGCCCGGTGCAGATAATCCATATGAGTATAATACATATATGGGTATTAATAAAGTTGGTCAAAATACAATGATACCTACTGGAAACAATGGTCAACCCATAGCTGGTATGACTAATACTCAACCATCAGTATTGGCTGTTGCACCTTCTACTACTCCACCTAATGTACCACAAAAATCATTTAAAGATTGGTATGTTACAGGAGATGCTGTAAGAAATCAAGGTAAAAATCAAGAACAACTTCAATCTGAGTATGACGCTTACCTTAAACAAGGATTTAAATATGGTGGTGACTTAGACAAAGCTCAAATGGGTCCTCCTGAATGGTTAGCTGGTTTAGCAAATCAAAATTCATTTTATGATCCAATGCAACAACAAGGAATAAATAGTTTCTTTAGTAATATGGGTCAAACAGATTATATGTCAGATACACAAGCTGTAGCTGATGCTCAATTACAAAAACAAAATCCAGCATTAGGAGCAACTCCGCAACAACAACAAATGCAAAATATGTTTACTCCCCAACAAGGCAGTCCAACATTTAATGCACCAACAAAACCAGCTGCACCAACATTTGAACCACCAAAAGTAGAAAGAACAAATAAGTTTGAAGGTGGGATGAATAGACTAGCCGATAGTCCTGTAGTGCAAGGTTATGGAAAATTGTCTAACTTTGCCGTTAAAGGTGCTGATGTTATTAATGATTGGTTTAGAGATAAAAATGTTAACCAAGCAAGAGAAGATAATTTTAATAAACTAGGTGCTGATTATCAATATGCCACTGCAGAAGATCCTTTTAATAAAAGAGGAATGTGGGATGTTAATACTGGAACTGCAGGTAGTGAAGGAGATAGAACAGTTGGTTTATACATGAGCAAATACGGTGGTGAAAACAATACTATAAATGTTGATTCAAATATATTAGCAAAATTAATTGCAGCGGGAGCTGACATTGAAATATTATAACTATGGCAAAAATTAAAATAAATAGTTTACCTGCAGGCTTCAAATTAGTTAATGGTAAAATAGAAGAAGATCAAATGATGAAAGAGGGTGGTTATGTAACTGGTGACCAAGCTGGTTATGGATTGGTTACTCTACCACAGGAGTATTATAATAATGCTAATATAAATACTACCAGAGATGAATCTGTAAGATACAGTTTATCTGGTGTACCTAGGGACAAAGCAAATATTGAAGCTGAAGGTGGTGAAACTGTGTTAACTGATTTAAACAATGACAATCAATTTGGTTTATATAATATAACTGGACCAAGACACTCTAAAGGTGGTGTGCCAATGTTTTTACCAGAACAATCTTTTATTTATTCTGATACAGATAAAATGAGATTTAATCAAGAAGAATTAGCTGAGTATGGTATTGAAACTAAATTAAAAATGACCCCTGCTCAAGTATCTAAAAAATATGATCTTAATAAATACTATGGTGCAATGAAAGATCAATTTGCAGATGAGATAACATCACGTAGTTCTGAAATGATGTTAAAGAAAAATATGATGGGATTATCTAAATTAGCATTTGGTCAAGAACTTAAAAAGAAATTTGAAGATGGTGTGCCTTTAGCGGCTCATCCATATCTAGTTTCTATTGGAGAAGATCCAATTGAGTTTACTGCTAAAGTAGAAAACATTACTAAGAAGCAAGCTCAGATGAAAGCATTTAATGCTTTGTCTCCTGATCAACAAGAACAGTTATTACAGTTGCAAGAAATGATGGCTCAAGTTGATGGTCAACAACCTCAACAACAAGAACAATCTTTTGAAGATCCTTCAATGCAAGATCCTGGTATGCAAGAACAACAATTGGCTATGGCTGATCAAGATGTTATGGCTATGGGTGATGAAGGAATGGCAAGATATGGTAGAGAAATTGGAATGTACCAAGATGGCAAAGAAAAACCTGTTAATCCTTTTCCTAAAGATGATCCTAATTATACCAAAGTTCAAGAAATGATTGACTCTGGTAAATATAAAATGGTCAAAGGTGCTGTTGTAAATGGTAAACAGATGTATCAGTTTAAAGAACTTACAGCTGAAGATCCAGAATTTAAAGCAGCTAAAGAAGCAAATGCAAAAAAAGTAAAAGTTGCAGGTCAAAATCAAAAAGGACAAGGTTCCGTACCTATTTATGATGAAGGAATTTCTGGTCAAGAAAAAGCTATAAATGAAAGTCCTATTGGAATTTATAATTATGGTATACTATCAAAAGATAATAGACCTGAATTTCAAAATGCTGCGGGTAATGCATATGGTTCTGCAGATATTATGTTGCCAGAATCAAAAGCAGATTTTTATAATAGATGGAGTGATGTTGTAGCAACTATTCCTGGATTTGATTATTCCAAAAAACCTAATGATCCTCAGTGGGCAGAGTTTCAAAAGAAAGCTGAAGATACTAGAAGAAAAGAACACATTGCTGCTTTTGGTGATGATAAAGATTATATACCATATTGGAAAAAACCAGGTGATAAAGGTTATGTTAAAGGTCAAGGGTTTGATAGTAAATTAGGATTGCATACTTTTAATGCTCCACGTTTTAAACTAAATCCAGTAAAACCGGGTGATGTTGAATTTGGTCTTGATATACCAAAACCAGAACGTCCTGGGTTAATTCCTCCACCAGTTAAAGAGTATATACAACCTGAAGGACAATGGTGGGCACAAGATGTTAATAACTTAAATGCTTTAAGTTTAGTTGATGATAATTTGTATTTACCATGGGCACCAGATGCTGCACCAGCTAAAATAGATTATGTATTAGATGATTGGAGAAGTAATGCTAATGCAAATTTAGCAGCTGCAAATACTATGGCTGGAGCATTGGGTGCTGCCGGTGGACCACAAGCTGTAGCTAATTCAAACATTCAGGGTACTGCAATAGAAGGTATTGCTCAAGGTATTAATAGAGTTAATAGTAATAACGTTGGTATAATGAATCAAGTAGCTCCAATGCAGGCACAGTTAAATATGCAAGTTGATGGTATTAATCAAGCTAGAAACATTAAAGTTTATGATGATACACAAAAGACATTGCAAAATCATGATAACTTTAAGAATTGGAAGATTGGTAAAGAAGCTGAATTGTTTAATACAGCACTTACTAATAGAGCTAATACATATAACTTAAATTCAACTTATGATAATTATTCAATTGACCCTACAACAGGTGGTCCTATTTATTATAAAAATAGTAAAGCCTTACAGAAAGTTGGAAAAGAACCTGATAGACAAAAAATACTATTAGATTCATATGCTGAACTAAAGAAAAATTTAGGACCAGATCAAAAGGTTGATTTAGATTTCTTAAAAATGTATATGGGCATGAGTCCATCTGCTAACACTGATATAACTAATGCTCAATTAGAAATGCAAAAAAGAGGTACGCCAATGGGATATCCACAAGCTCAACTTAAATCAGGAAAAGAAATAAAAAGGATGGTAGTACCATTCTACACAGGAAAGATGGGAGCATAAACTTTAAAAGTTTTATGATTTATCTTGTTAAACTTAATAAATTTTAGTAATTTACAATTATGGCAACATACGTACCAGGAGTAGAAACATATTTACCAGACATTAAACCGTTTACACCAGACTATAAATTTTTGTCTGCTGTACTTGATATAAGACAGGATAAATATAACACTAATTGGAAGGCAACTAATGACCTTTACAATAAAGTAGTCTATGCAGATTTGTCTAGAACAGATACCAAAGAACAAAGAGATCAATATATAAATCAATTAGCTCCATCTTTAGAGAAAATCTCAGGGATGGATTTATCATTAGCACAAAATGTAGATTCTGCTAAAGCAGTATTTGCACCATTCTTTGAAGATGATTTAATAGTAAGTGATATTATGCATACCACTAACTATAGAAAAGAAATGGATTATGCAAATAGACTTATTGATTCTCCTGATCAAAAGCAAAGAGAAAAGTATTCTCAAGATGGGGTAAAAGGTTTACAATACCACATGGAGGACTTTATAAATGCTGCTCCTGATAAAGCAATGAAAATGGGGTTACCTAAATTTACTGAAGATGCTGATTTAATAGAATTATCACAAGAGGTTTTAGGTGCAATGAAACCACCTTTGAAAATGAAGGTTGATCATTATGGTGTAAATCCTGATGGTTCAGTAAATACTGATTGGATTATTACAGAACAAAATGGTAATTTAGTTACTGGCCCTGCATTACAATATATTCAGAAAGCTTTATTAGATGATCCAAGAGTTGTAAGACATTATCAAAATCAAGCTTTTGTAAGAGGTAGAGATTTTGCTGCAGAAGGTATGGCTAGCGGAATGTTTACTAATAAAGAAGAAGGTCAAGCTGCTTGGGCATCTGAAACTATCAATAGAATAAATAAACAAAATGAGTACTATGTAAAGAAAGACATTAAAGCTTTAGCATTAGCTCAAGATGTAAATGTTAGATGGGATAACTATCAAGCTTCTAATGGTATTGTTCCGGGTTCTGATGATGAAAAAGCAATGCTTGGAGAACGTTCATCTTATGAAGCTACTAAAGCAGCTTTAGATGCAAAGTTAAATATTCAGAAAACAGCTAATGCACCAGTAAAAGATTTTGAAGGTACATTGAATAAAGCTTATAATCTTTTAATGCAGAATAACATATCTAAAGATATGCAAGCTGCTGCTCAAGCATATGGTGCTAGAGATATGGAGTATACAATGAGGGTTAATGATTATGCAAAACAAAGAAAAGATTTTGAATATGATTTAGCTAAAATTGAAAGACAACATCAAAATGCAATTGAGTTAGCTAATGTTAAAGGTAAAATTGATTATGATTTAGCCAAAGCAAAAGGAGAAATTCCAACTGAGAATCCTTTACTAAAGGCATTATTAAACGGTGCACCTTCTGTTGGTAGTGGTGTAAATTCAGAGTATCCAGTTGGTCCTGATGGATTACCAGATAAAAATACAGATATGTATTTAATGGCAAGTAAAGAGTATGGTGAATTAAGAACTGCAGCTAGAGATAGACAACTTGAGGCTGCTACTAATGTATTAACATTTTTAAATCCTGCCGGAGAAATAGATAATGCTGGTAAACCTACACAAAAATATACAGTAAAAGTAGAAGGTCAAAATTTTACAGGAACTATTGATCAAATAAAAAATAAACTTGGTACTAAAAATGCAGATGGTACTTATAAATATAAAGAGGATATAACAACATTGTATGATCAACAATCTAAAATATTGAATGATCCAAAACAAATGGCTAAGTATCCTGGTAAAGCCAAGACAGATACTTATAAAAATTTGTATGCACAAATTTATTCTGATCAAGGAATTAATACTCAAGTTCAAGTACTTGATCAAACAATCAATACTTTAACAGCTAAGTATAAAAAAACACATGATGGAGTTGTAGAATTAGTTAAAGGTGAAGATGCAAATGTTAAAGAGTTAATGGAAAAAGGTGGTATGCCTGGTATATTTGAAACAACAGCATCTGGTTTTAATCAAGAACTTTCTAAAAAAGAATACATTGCTAAAGTTGCAAAATTGGCAGCACAAGGAAAAGTTAAAAATGTTAACTTATCTTGGACGGTTGATACAGGTACAAATAATAGTAACTACATGCATACTGTTCAAAAAGGAACTGGTCAGTATTATTCTGTTAGAGATGGTGAAGGTGGTTCTGAACAAAAAGAACGTATGACAACGGTTACTGAACTAGACATGAGTGCTATTGAAGCTGAAGCAGGTAAAGTGTATGATGCAATTAAAACAAAAAGTAATAGTGCTTTAACAGGACATCTTGGTGATAAGTTTGAAACTGCAACTTATAAAGGTCTTTTAGCTGGAAAAACAGGTGCTTCTGAAATAGCTGTAGCACCAGTTTATAGATCTGTTATTGATCCTTTAGTTGGTTCATCAGAAGGTCAAACTACCTTAGCTCAAATGATAACACAAAAAAATATGCTAGATGCAAAAGGTGGTGGTTATAGTATGGTACTTGGTGATTTAAAAGATAAAAAAGATGCTAAATCTATAGGTAATGATGCATTAGCTGCTAAAGCTTATAATGCTTATATAGCTGATATGACAACATGGTTAGGTAATCCTAAACGTAGTAATGATGCAGGTAATTCTCCAAGAGCAAGTATAACATATTCTGCTACATTAGGTGCTGCAGGAGATGGTAAAAAAACTACAGCTGGATATACTATTGATGGATTTAATGAATGGTTATCAAGTAAAGTTAAAGGTTCAGCAACAGAAGCAAGTGGTGCTGCAGGAGAATATGGTTTATTTAGCAAATCTGAAGTAGAACAATTACGTAATGGAATTAGTATGGTGTTTGATAAAGGGCAAGATATTAATCCAAGATCAAGCCGTGGTCAATATTATTCTAAAACATTAGCAGCTGTTGAAGCTAGTCCTGAAAAATATGTAGAATATAATTATGGTGGAGTAGATGGTATGACACCAACTGGAACATATAGAATTGTTAAAACAGGAACAGATCAGTTTTATGCTACATATAAATATAATACTTATCAACCTAATGGAACATATACTACAAGTGACTGGCAACAAATTCCAATAGAAATGGGTTCTTTTAATGCAGCTCAATCAATTGATGCACAAGTACAAAAAATGAAAGAAACATTTGAAATTAAAAGACAAATGAACTTAGAAGATTATAATAAAAATTCTGCTGTTAACGGAAGAAAAAATAAATAATCACTACATTTACAAAAAATAATTCAGGTACTAATACATGGAAAATCAAGTTGAAAATAACAGTTTAGATCAAACAATTTTAGATAATCAAGTTACAGAAAGTGTTATCCCAAAAGATAATTCATTTCAACCTGTAATGGATATGTTTGATAGTGAAGAAAACAATGCTCTTATGAGCAGAATGGATTTAGCCCAATTACAACAACTTGATGCATTAAAACCATTAATTGATAGTACCGGAATTAGATCTAATGCAAATGCTGCTGCAAGAAGACCCACATTATCTTCCAATACCTTTGATCCTGTTCTTCAACAAAATCCTCCTAACTTAAATGAGCCAGGTGGATTTGAAAGAATGATGGAACAAAATGTAAAAACTGGTTTTCAACAACAACAAAAAAGTATTAAACCAGGAACTGGTGTAGCTGCACCTGCTTTTACAGGAATGGTTCAAAGTAATTTCATGCGTTATTATGAGCATCCTGAATTTCAAAAATTAGGATGGAAACCATTTGCAGATAATGAAGCATACTATAATGCTAACTCAACCATCTATGATGATATGAGTAGAATGTGGGGTCAGTTTGGTAGTTTAGCCGGAACAGGATTTATGGGTGGTTATAGATCTATAGGATCTATGTTTACTGGTGAGTCAATGACAACAGATTTAAAATCTGCAAATGAGTTTGAAGATGCAATGGCAATTGGTAACTCAAGTAGAGGTGGTGCATTAGCTTGGACTAATAACTTATTATTAAATTCAGCATATACTGTTGGTATTATTGGTTCAATTGCTGCAGAAGAATTAGCTTTAGCTGCTTTGGAAGTAGTAACATTTGGTGGTGCAACTCCATTAGTAGCTGCAAGAACTACTGCTAATGCTGCAAGATTTGCAAGATCTGTTGGTCAAGCTACTACTGTTGGTAGATTATATAGTGCTGGTAGAGGGATGATGACTACATTAAAAGGTCTTGATGCAGCAAAAGATTTTTGGTCTGTTGCTAGAGCTGGTGGTAAAATGACAGCTGGATTATTTGCACCAGAAACATTAGCTGCAGTTAGAAGATTAAAGACTACAGAAGTAGTAGCACAAAACTTAACTAACATGGCTAAAGCATCTGAGTATGCTGGATCATTTTATAGAGATGTTAGAGCTTTAAATTTAGCTTTATCAGAAAGTAAACTTGAAGGAGGTATGGTCTATAATCAGTTGATTAAAGACGGTATGGATATTAAGTTTGCTGAAAATAATGGAGGTCCTGTTACTACAGAACAAGTTGCAGACATTCAAAATAATGCACACAAAGCTGCATTTGCAACTACAATGACAAACATGCCTGTGATATACTTGACTAATAAATTAGTTTTGGGTAATTCATTAGGTGGTTTTAATAAATCATTAGGTAGAGTATTTAATGAACAAGCAAAAGGTATTGGTAGCAGAATTATTAAAACTGCACAGACTGTTGGTAAAGATGGTGTAAAATCACTATCTCCATTTAAAGATGCTGGTACAGGACTTAAAGGATTAATTACAACAATTGGTAATGCAGGAGTTAAAGGTAACCTAACAAAATTAGGTCAAGGATCATTAAGATATTTTGCTGCAAATTTAGGAGAAGGTATACAAGAACTTTCTCAAGAAGCTATATCTGCAGGTACTAAAAATTATTATACTTCTTTATTAAAGGATCCAATGAATGGGGGACCTGAATTGTTTAATGCTTCAGTTAAGGCTGGAATAGGAGAACAATTTTCAGCTCAAGGTTTTGATGTGTTTATGTCAGGATTTTTAATGGGTGGTGTAGTTTCTGGACCACAAAAATTATTTTTCCAAGGTGTGCCTGCTTTATATCAAAGAGTTGCAAATCCAGAAAAGTATGCTGAGTATAAACAAAACAAAGAAGACTATGTTAAATCTGTAGTTGATACTTACAATGCTGTTTGGAATACACAAGCAGAAGATCCAAATGCAATGTTTGATCCTAAGAAATATAATTTCTTACAACAAAAAGCAGCAGCTCAAGGAAAGACATTAGCATCTATTGCTAATGATCAATTTGATTTTATTGATGAAACAGATTTTGCTAAGTTTCAACAGATTCATACTGTATTAAGTACTGGTGGTGCTGCTTTATTTCAAGATCAATTAGTTGATTATATGAAAATGTCTGATGAAGATTTAGCTACAGCTTTTCCTTCAAGCAAAAAAGATATTAAAAACGGAAAGATTAGAGAACGTCTTCAAAGTATGGTTAATCAAATTGACAAAACTGAAGATGTATATCAACAATCTAAAGATAGAAATCCAAATCCATTTATGCCTGAAGCTTATGAAAGAGGTTCAAGACAATGGACAGAAGAAACAATAAAGAAAGTTGCATTTGAACATGCAAGATATCTTTATATGTTTACTCAAGATGGATTTACTAGAGCATTGGAAAGATCAAATAGTATATATCAAAGTTTAACATCTGATCCATTGTTTGATAAAATGGCAGCAAGTGATTTAACTGTATTGTTAGATCAAGATTCTATTGATAAAGAAATACAAATGTTAACTGAAGAAGCTATTGTTTTATCAGGAGACAAAATTAATGAAAGTAAAGTAAAACAAAAGACAGAAAGAATAGAAAGATTATCTGCATTTAAAAATGTATTACTAGAAAATCAAACTAAAGATGGTTCTTTTGATAAAAGAAAAATGGGCCTACTTAGAAAAGAATTTGAAAAGTATGTTAAACACATGGCTAATCAATCTGGTACATTTGTAAATAAAGATAATGTTGATGCTGCATTAAAACAAATTATAGATTATACCGCATTACAAGGTAGAGCCAAGGTATATGATAAAACAATTGAGTATTTGAATGATCCTCAAAAGTTTGATCTAGTATTTGAAAGAACTGCTGAAGTATTGAAAGAACAATATAAAAACAGAAAATCAATATTTGAACAACAAGTACGTGATTACGTTGGTGTAATTGAAAGAAATGAATTAGCTAATCAAATTGCTAAATTAGGATTTATTCCTAATAATACAGAAATGAAAATGTTTTTAGAAACTGGAGACAGTAGATATTTAAAAACATTTTACAATCAAAAAGGAGAACAACTATCTGCTTATGATAAACAAGATCTAGAAGATATACAAGCATTGTTAAATGACTATGAAGAAACTAGACCTGATAAAAAAGTAGAAGAAGTTAAAGATGAAGAAGAAATAGCAGAAGAAGGTAGAACTGAAGTAGATGATATATTAGATGGTATAAACATTGAAGTTTCAGTTAAAGATTCAGTTGTATTAGATAATACAATGAAAAAAGCTTATGCTAAATATGCAGCTAAACAAACTGCAGCTGGTAAAAAACCAATCACTTTAGATAAATGGATCAATAGTGAAGATGGTAAAAATCATAGAGCAGCATTTATTGCTGTTAAGAAAATTTGGATTGATAATGACACATTGGTAAATCCAAATAACCCATTGACTGAAGCAGAAATTCAAAGTGAATCTAAATTAATACCATGGTTACAAAGTCAAGAAGGTAAAACAAATGACTTAGTACAGAATGTTGTTAATGCATTAGGATTAACTATTGATGATGTTACGGGTCAAACAGAATTGTTACCTAATGAAGGTGAATCTGTTGAAGGGAATAAGAATATAACAATAGTTAAGAAAGGTAATACTGTTTCATTAATTGAATTAAAGACTGTTGACTCACAAGGTAACATAAGTACTTCATATCAATTAGTAGATCAATTTAAACAACCATTAGAAGAAGAACTATTAAATAGATTTAATGTTCCTTCATTTGGTATTTTTGTTGAGGGAGATAAAGCTAAAGCATTGTCTATGCAAAAAGCTATTGATGATGCAGCACCAGATACTACGTCATTTATTTTTGATGATGTAGAATTAAACTATGGTCAACTTGTTTATGATCAAACAGGTAAAGAATTTATTGTAGTAAGTCAACCAAAACAAGTTGGTGCTGAACGTAAATTATTAGTTGTACCTTCTGATGAAATTAGTCCTTCAATAGAAGAAACTAAGAAAGCTACCTTTAGTATTAAGCCTGGTGAGTTTAAAGCATCATTTAATATACAGGCGTTAGATCTTAAAGTACTACCACAAAGCGTTAGTAGGTTAAATATTAATGAACCTATTCAACCTTATGCATATAGAAATAAAGATGCTGCTACTAATCAATGGTTAGAAACTCCTGAACAAGCAACAGCAAGATATAACTTAGTTATGTCTATGTTGTCTCCTGAAGAATTAAATGAATTAGAATTAATTGTTACATTAGATCCTGAAGGAGGATTAAATAATGGTAATTTAATTATCCCTGGTTTTAAAGAAGCAAACCCTTATATCCAAACAATAAGAGCAAACTATTCTGTAGGTATTAGAACATCTAATGCTACTCTACAGGCTAAGATTGATGCTGCTATTGAAAAGAATGGTTTAAATAAGAGCAATTCACCAAATGGTGTTTTTGGTTTTATGCAAAATGCAAATTTTGTGATAACTAATTCTCAAGGTACTGTAATTAATCCTGCTACTATGACAGCGGATGAATACAAAAATATAGTTTATACTCCAGAAGGAATGGATGTAAATCTTGAAGAAGATTTAAAACGTGCTCAAAATAATTTTGCATTAAATAATTTATTAAGTTCTATGTTACCTGAGTTAGTAGCAAATAATCCTGATGGAGTTATTGCGCTTTCTAAATTACCAAATGGTTTATCATTTATTTCTAAACCAGGAGTAACAATGTATGATAAATCTCCAAAACCATTAGGAGATTTACAATATAGTACTGCTGATAAAGAAGGTAATTATTTGATTTATCAATTAGAAAATAACAAAGGAGGAGCAAGAACTAAAGTTGCTATATCTAATCTTGAAGGAGAAGAAAGAAGACAACTAATAGATAGAGTTGAAGAAAGCTTAACTAAACAAGGATTGTTAGATAGCATTACAAGTTTAACTGATGCTTATGTTGCTGCAGTATTATTACCTGATGGGTCATATGCTTTAGTAAATCTAAAAGCTAAGTCTATTGATTTGAATGCTAAATTTCTTGAATTAATAAATAGATCTGAAACAACTCTATCTGATAATCCTGAAGCTAATGCTGAAAAATTTGATAAAAGATTTAACGTTGACTATAACAAATCATTAAGAAGTGAATTATTTATTAGTGCTAAACCCGGCTATAGACTTTCATTACAAGTAAGTCCGTGGGGTAAGATTGAATTAGAAATTTCAGATTCTAATAATAAACAAATAGGTATAGTTAGATTAAATAAATCTGAGATTTCAAATAAAGATCTATCAGTTGATGATAAACTTAACTTACTATTAGATAAATTTAATGCGTTACCAGCTGTTGTTGCTGCTGATGTAAATCTTACAGCTGCAAACTTTAGAGCTTCATACTCTAGAGAAGCGGGTGTTCAAGAAATACTTGATAAGACAACAACACAAGTTGCACCACAAGTAGTATCTAATAATGCAATTCAATTATCTGCAGATTCTTCAGCTATTCAAGCTGCTAAAAATATTCCTATAGTTCAACGAACTGCTTTTGTTTCAACAGAAGAAATTCCTGTAGGAATTGATGAAATAGTTTTAGATTTAGATACAGCTGGTAAAAGACTTGATATAGAAAAAAGAAGAAAAGCAGAACTGGATGAATTAAAAAGAAAAAGACAGTTTGATAAAAAGAATACAGATCCTATTAATGCTAGGTATGATGCTGAGTTAGCTGCTTTAGATAGTAGTAAGGAAGTAGTAATAACTTCAGAAGAAAAAGCAGACGCAGTTAATACAGATAATATTAATCCTGAAGATATTAATGTAGATGATATTAATGCATTAAGAAATGGTGTTAGATTAAACAAATTAGAAGGTGTTAAGCAACAATTAGAAACTCTTAAAGCAAAACTTACCGAAGGGTTAGTTGGAGCAGCTAAAATTAAGGCTGTTAAAGAAAGCAAAGAGTATCAAGATCTTTTAGCTGAAAGAAAAAAATTAGAAAGTGAAGCTAATAAAATAGTTTCTATTGAAGATGCTGTTGCAGATGCTGAAGACATTAATGTATTTACAGAATGGGCTTCACAAAATCTTCCAAGTTTTATAACAATAGAAGATATTAAAACATTAGGTGATAACCTTAAAGCTGGAGGTGTACGTGTTGGTGCATTTGTTTTAGGTCTTAATGATATTGGTGGAGGATTAACTGTTAATGGAACTTTATTTACTGGAGCTAAATCTCCATTTAAATATCATGAAGCATTTCACGGTGTATTCAGAATGTTATTAACTGATGCAGAAATTAAAAAATATTTAGCAATTGCTAGAAAAGAAGTAAGAGCAAAACTAAGAGCAGAAGGTAAAAGCTTTGAGGCTGAATTAGAAAGATTCAGAAATTCAGCTAATACTTATTCTGATATGAGCCGTGAAAGATTAGAACAAGAATACTATGAAGAATATTTAGCTGATGAATTTGAAAAATTTAAAGCAAATGCAAAATCAACTCAAACAGATTCTTCTGTTAAGTCTTTATTCACTAGAATTATGGAGTGGATTAAATCTGTATTCAGCTCCTTTACTAAGAATCAATTACTTACTTTATATGAAAACATTGATGCGGGTAAGTTTAAAAATGCGGGAGTAAGTCAAAATCAATTTGTTACCAGTTTAATGACTGGTGTAACATTAGAAGCTAATGCATTACTGCCATATGATACAGAACAGAATGCCAACAATAAAGTTGGATACTATTTCTTAGATAGTGCTATTGCTGAACCTTTGGTTTCAAGTATAGCTGCTATGTACATACAAGAAATTTCAAAAGTAAGAGATCCAAATGTTAAACGTGGGGACATACTTGAGAACGTTATAAATGATTTTGCTGCTTTATATGATGAAGAAACTGAAGCAAATCAAAAACTTTCTGATGAGCAAAAGAAATTTTTACCTCAGATTAGTGAAGTGTTTTATAATTTCTCTAATGAATTAAAATCTGAAGTATATAAAGTATTAAACATTATTACTAAACAAACTCAAGAAGAAGAATATAATAATGAATATTTTGAAGAAGAAGTTGGTTTAAGAAATGTAGAACAGTACAGTATGGATGCTTCTATGATTGGTGGTTTTGGTTCTTTATCTGAAGGATTAAGAAGTTACTTAGCTACAACAACTATAGAAGAAACAGATTACTTTGGTAACAAAGAATTGAAACCGGGAGTAAAACTGATTGTTCCAATTAACTTTACTTCTGCATATAATGGTTTATTAAAAGCTGTTAAAAATATTGATGATCCTAAAAAGATGTTACAGAACATGTATTTCTTTGGATTAGATAATCCTCAGACTGGAGCAGTTGTAACAAGATTATTACAAGACTTTGGTATATCTGAAGAAACATTGTTAGAGGCAGGTCCATTACCTACTGAGATTAAAAATGCTGCTTTATTTACATCTGTTGTAAAAGGATTTACAACATTTAGAGTAGATTACTTATTTGTACAAAGAGATAATGCCGGTGCAGTATTAATTTATTCTGCAGCACAAAGAGATGATATTAATTCACAATTAGAATCATGGTCTCAAGCTTGGGGTCAAGCTGAAAAGAAAATTAAATCTGATGTAAAAGTTAAAAATGAAACTATTAGAACATTAGAAGATTTTGCAAGTTATTTAAAACCTAGTGATACAAAACTTACTGGTCCAAAATTATCTGAGTTATCTTCTAAGTATTCACAAGATATCTTTAGACTTACAGGTATTAAACTAAGCAAGCAGTTTATTGCATTTAGTATTGCATCATCAAGAAACAATCCTACAGTTGCACAGGCAGCATTAGTAAATGCTAATTCTGAGCAAACACCAATAAGCTATAGTGATATTCTTGAAATGAATAAATTAATTCAACAGGGTAATGACATCTTTAGTGAAGGAGAAACAGGAGCTAGTTCTAGACTTAGAACATTAGCAATTCAAAATGCACCATTTGATGAAACAATTGGAGCATCTGTATTTAAAAATCCTGAAGGCAACTTAGTATATGCACATCAATTGCCTACGTTCCATTTAAAAAGAATACAAGAGTTAAATGATGTTGCAGAATTAGAACGTCTTAAAGAATCTGATCCTTACTTGGCTAATAACTTCTTATTGAATAGTGAAGCATTTATACAAATGTCTGCAGAGAATAGACAAAAAGTATTAAGAATTGCTGGAAGTAGTGTTGGTAAAATCAACAGTACTGAAGAAGAATTAAATGATAAAATATCAGGAGTATCTAATAAATCATCTTATGGTAACTATACACCACAAGAATTTGCATTGAGTATTCTTAATACATATACTGCATTATTAAATACCAAAAGCAATAAAGTAGATTCAATAGAATACTTTGATGATGTATTAAATAAAACAGTTAAGGCTGCACTAGCTCCAATTCTTATTAGAGTTTTAGAAGCATCTAATACTGGAGATTTAATGTATCTACCTGTAGTTAAAGCCGTTAAGTTTGCAAAACCAGGTGGTGGTAAAGTTGTATTGACTGATGAAATACTAGATGCATTTGCAAATAATATTGAAACTGAATATGATAGAATTAGAAGAGAGTCAAATCCTGAAACTAAAACTGAAGAGGTTCAACTTGGTTACAATACTGAAGATGGTAGAGCATTTCAATTAATAAATTCAGGTCTATTACTTACTCCAGAATTAAAAGTTTCTTTAGAAGAAATTGCAAAACGTGAAGATGCACCTTCATTGAAAGAAGCTTTAAAAGAATTAAATGTAACTGATAAGACTTTTAGGTCTGTTGTTAATACACAATTGGAAAGTCAATACACTAAATTCTCTGAAGGTTTAGCTGAATTACAAATTGAAGATCAATTAGGTAAAAGCATAACAGAAGGTTTAGCAGCAACAACAAAAGCTAATCAAAATTTAATTGAGTCAGCTGAATTACTTAATCTTACTTATGATAAAGAATATAACTTAAAACAAATATTCTTTAATGACTGGATCAATACATCAGCTATAAATGAAGTTCTTTTAGGTGATCAAGCTCTAACATTAAAAGATGGAGTTGATGCCGTTAAAAGAGCTAAGATGCAGAATGCTGCATACTATAGTGCTTATACTTCTATATCTGCAAAAGAATTAGGTGTAATGCATACAGTTGATGATATTAGTTTAGTTTCTTTAGAGGAGCCAACAGGTGTATCTGCTTTAACAGGGAATAACATTGACAGATCAGATGCTCAAATGTGGATGACTACAAAAGCATTTAGATACATGTGGTTTGGATTTGGTAAACTTACTCCCGCTCAGGCAAAACTTATTGATAAAATTGAAGCTGGTGAAGATATATCTTCTGAAGAGTTGTTTGGTCAAGATGGTTATGTTGATATGGGAAGTATGCTTAACTCTAAAAAGTTAGTATATGGTGATGGTAAAACATTCATCAAGATGTCTGCTTTTGTTTTGACTCCACAACTTACATCTAATAAAGTAGTAGATGAAAATGGAAATGTAACTTTTGTACCTAAAGAAACTAAAGTTGACTTACATAATTTAAGAGTTAAACTTGAAGCTATTGAGAAAACTAAAGATACAATCAGTATAGCTGCACCATTAAGTGCACTTAAAATGTTAAAGCAACGTGTAAATCCACTAAGTGATTTGGGTAATACTAATTCATTTACAAATGGACACACTACATTGAGTGCAAAATATATGGGTCTTCAAGTATTAACACCATCAAATAAGACAGAAGTTATTGATCCAACACAAGTAAAGAATATTGTTACTTCTGAACAAAAAGATAGTGTATATGTAGAAGCTTTAGACATGACTGTTGGTCAAATTAGAGCTGCATATAATCTTGCTACCTCAGCTAAAGTTGAATTAAAATATAAGAATAAAAGAAACTTGATTTTTAGTTTTGAAAAAGGAATGCAAGAACTTGCAATCTCAAAACAAAACAATAAATTAACTCCTAACTTAACAGCATTCTTAAGATATGCTACTGAAGGTCTTAAAGCATCTCAAGCAAGTAGTAATTTGTTAGAGTTCTTCTCAACTCAAGATGGAGAACAAAAATATGATTTAAATAATCCTATTACTTTAAATAAATTTGAGCAATTGTTCTTAAGTTATTTAAGTAAAGGAGCACTTGCTGAAAAAGCACCGGGGCATGCTGTGGCTTTAGTATCTGATTTTGGTACCAAAGTTTACAGAAGAGTATTTAGTGTAGATGAGAATGGTGTACCAGATAGATCTGAAATCATTAGAGAGAACGTTTGGAATAGTTTAGCTAATAAACCTCAGCTGGGTGAGTATGATACTTTATCTGTTACACTTAAAGATAACAAAGAAGGTGTTGTTATACTTGACCGTTTAAGATCTGGTGTAAAAGAATATGATAAGAACGGTAACTTTACAGGTGAAAGATATACTGAGATGCTTATGCCTGCTCACTTTAAATCTGTAATGGACTTAGTTGAGAATACTAATTCAGCATTCCCAGATGTATTATCAAAAATGTTTGCTGTACGTATTCCATCTCAGGATAATCACTCAACAATTAATGTAAAACATGTTGACTTCTTACCTGCATTTTATGGTTCATCAGCTATGTTTGCTCAGGAACTTATTGAGATATCAGGAGCGGATTTTGATATTGATAAAGTTTACATGCAGATTAAAGAGTTCTATGAAGACAAAGGTCAGTTTTATGAGTATGGTAAACAAACTACAGACAATGGTAAATACACAGATTACTTAAGATATGTATCTGAAAAAGTAAATCAGCCGGGAACAACATATGCTGAAGCATTGGAATTATATAAGAATAATCTTCAAGCATCAAGCATTGCCAATTCTGTAACAGATATTGAACAAGAAATAGCTTCAGATGCAGGACTATCAGAAAATGGTATCAAAGCTTTACAAATTTTAGGGTTGCCTATTACAAAAGAACAATACTTAGAATATAAAAAGAATTTCCGTGAGCCATATGAAGCTCCAATGAATAATGCTATTCTAGATTACAAGTATGCATTGATGGGTAATACGGGTGTAACAGAAACAACAAATGAAAATGAGACACCAATTTCATATACAGCTGCTAGTTTACAGATATTAACTGATTCATTAGCAGAATTAGAAGAAGTATTGCCAGGATTACTTGAACGTTCAAGAGAAGATAATATTGATATTAATAATATCATTGGTAAGATAAAAGCATTTACAAATAACAAAGGTGCTGCTATTGGAGCTATTGTATTACCTAACGTATACTTAAGTTTATTGACTGAGTATGGTATTACAATAAATGATAAAGGGCCCAAGATTAGTGTTAATGGAATTACTTATGATGACTTTGGGGTAACTAGAGAACAACTAGCAAATGGTTTAGAAGGATTACGTAAACAAGATATTATCTCAGCATTGATTACAATGGCTACAGATAATGCTAAAGAACGTCTTGTAGCTAAACTTGGTTTAAATAAACATGCTCTTGGAGTTGTTGCCAACTTAACCGCTTTAGGTGTTCCTATTAAAACATCTTTATTGTTGATTAATAATCCAATGATACAAGATATATATTCTCAAGCATTAAATAAGAAAGATAAATTAGACCCTGGAGTTAATAGCATTCTGAATAGTATATTGGCAGATTTAACTGAAAAAAGAAAGACAGTTAAATTGGGGGATGCTAAATCTATAGAAGCTATTAAGGTTAATGACAATCTTTTAATAGATGCATTTAATAATCCTGAAGAAGTAACTAATAATGAAAAAATTGCAATATTAAATTTATTTTCAAACGCTGTACAAGTTAAAGACTTTACAAGTAATATGTCTGCTGTAGCCGGTTTAACAAATGGTTTAGGTAAAGATATTGCATCTGTAAATGAGAAAGCTGAACAAATAGATAAGTTGTTTGATAAAGATGCTATGATGGATTTAAATCCAATATACAAAAGCAAAACATGGCAATCAAAATATCTTGAAATATTTAATCAAATTAAAAATGATTTACTACCTGTTACATTTTTATCAGCTAGTGAGAATTTTCAATCAATACTTACTAAAGTTTTGGACAATGTTAACTCTGATTCAATTGAATTTACTGAGGAAACTAAAGCAAAAATTTCTAGAGACTTGTTATCATATTTAACTATAAAAGCATATGAGCAAAATAAATTAAATAATGATCCTCAATCTGTAGCAACATTAAATAATAATTTAGTTTACCCTGGTGGCGGATATGAATCAATTAATGATGTAGTTGATAGAATGCGTACAACAGAAGCAGGTCAAAACAATTTCTTCTTGGATAACTTTGCAATAAGTGTTAAAGCAACAGATGCTAAAAATCAATCTGGTTTGAACTTGCTTAATGCTAATACATTTAGAAGTTTAAATGCTGGGCAAAAAGTTGACTTACAAAATTCATTTGCTAAACTATATGGATCATTAGAAACAAAAGATGATGCTTTATCTATAATCAATTATATAATGGTTAAAGATGGTTTACAAGTTGGCTATGCATCTTTACTAGAAGCTATTAGTCCGTTTACCATGGATTCATATTTAAGTCAAATTGAAACTGCTAATAAAGCATTAAGAACTGATGATGACGCAAATATTAAAAAAGTATTTGGTTTAAACAGAACTCAATTAGAATCTGACTTTGTTAATAATTATTTACAATCAAATATTAATGGGCCCTTATTATACACTATTAATAGAAGTGAAATAGGAGCATTGCCTAAAGGTATAAGTATTAAAGAAAATAAGATTACAATTAAGTGGGAAGATATGTATGGCACATCTCCTAAAGATTTTGTAAGATTAAAACTTGAAGATATAGCTACAGGATTTGTTACTTATAAAACATATATGTCTACAACTCAAGATGAGTCAACAACAAAAGTATATGAAGAAATAGAAACAAAAGGATCTAATCAACAAAGTCCAATTGGATTTATGTTTGGTGAAAGACCTACGTATAAGGCTGTAAGACAAGCAATTAAGACTAAAAACTTAGGATCTGAACAAGATACATTTGTTGATAGCATTCAATTTGATGAGATGTCTTTTGCACAAGGAGTTCAAACAGCAGCTTTACAAGATGAAGATGCAGTTATTGATGCAACTGAGTTTGGTGTTAATATCAATGGTAACAATATTGCCAACATTAGTGCATTAGAAGCAATGCTTACTGCTGAACCAAAAGAAAAAGTTGAGGTTGTGGAAAATAAAAAATTATTTGATAAAAATGATAAAGAACTTAAAAAAGGTTCAGTAGTAGAATACAATGGTAAGAAATATTTATTTTGGAATAACAATAACGGTAAAGCACAGTTAATAAATACTGATGGTACTAAATTTAGTGGAACTCCTAATATTGATAAACTTACTGTAACAGGTTCTTATAAAACTACAATATATGATAACACTGAATATATTGTAACAGATAATAATAATATATATTCTGGAGCAACTGGAAATCTTGTATTTGTTAATCTTGATGGTTCAACAAAATCAAAAAAAGAAAAGATAATTAAAGCTGCATTAGAGTCTTTACAAAATAGTACAAATGTTGAATTTGAAAGCACTGCAACAACATTACTTGATTCAATGAGTAATCTTGAAAGAGAGTTGTATGAGGAGTTTGCAGCTGAAGTAGAAAGTGATTATTCAGCAATTGAGAATTTCTGGGATGCTAATATCCAAAAAGATACACAAGCTAAAGAAAACTTGAGAGTAAATAATAATGTGTTATCTTTGGAAGATCTTATGGATATGTACAATAAAGGTATCTACACAAGTCAAGAAGAATTTATTGAACAAATAAAACAATGTAATTTATAATAAGCTATGGCAAGATGTCCTAACAAAAACACACCGGAATATAAAGCTTTACAAGAAGTTTATAAAAGTGAAATTGCAACAAACAATATCATTAATAGTTGGCAAGATGCAAACAACACAGAAGTATTTCCTACTGTAGTTGAGGCACAACAATTTGCTAAATATAATAAAGTTGCTTTTGCATTAAAACAAAAAAGTTTTGCTGAGAGTTTATTGAATAATTTAAGAGATAAAAAACTAATCCATAATAAATATGGATTGAATTTAATCAATGTAACTAATCCGGATCTATTCTATACTGATAGAGTTTATGATAGAACAGTTGTTGAAAGTAACCGCAATAAAATTATTGAATATTTAAAAGCAAATAATATTCCTTTGGATGCTGTTTCAATTACAGCAACTGATAAAACATATAAGATAGAAGTAAATGAAAATATGTTTACTCCAAAAGATATGTTGGAATCTTCAAGATCTTGGGATACACCAAGAGCTAGAGCTGTTGTTATGCATTTGATGAGAATGTTTCCACAGATACAAGTTAAAATGCTTAGTGTTGGTGAAGCAGAAATTCTTTTTGATTCAATTCCTGAATGGCAAAAAGGTAATGTTAAATTTAAAGAAGTAAATTCATTTTATGTTGGTGGGGTTGCATACTTAGTTAAAGGAAGAGTAACAGATGAGACTGCTATTGAAGAAATGTTACATCCATTTATTGATGCAATTAAAATAGATAACCCAGAATTGTTTAGTACTTTATTAGCAGAAGCTAAGTTAAACTTTCCTGAAATGGTTCAATCTATTACAGAAGCATATAATAAGGATAGAAGTTTTAGTTCATTAGAAAGAGATCTTGAAATTGTAACTCAAGCATTGTCTAGACACTTCAATAAAGAATATGAAACAACTCCAACCAAAAGATTCTTAGATAAGATTAAAGAAGCACTGGACTGGTTTTTAAATGTTATTAATAATTTAAATGAATACATGACAGGTAAACCCTTATCTGTAAAAGACATTAATAACAGAACTAACTTTAGTGATATTGCTAAACTTTTAAATACAGAGGGTATACGTTTTAAACTTGAGAGTAAAGCAAATGGTAAAGTAAGATATTCATTGTCTCCTGAGAAACAAAAAATAGTAGACAAAGCTTTGGATAAATCTAATAGTATACAACAAGAGATAATTAACAAACTATTTCATGTTGCTGTTAGTTCAAAAGAAGAGATAGATTCATTATCTGCAAACTTAAGTGACACGGCTTCTGCAAATACAATTGTAGTTCTTAATAAAGAAGATCATACCTATGTAGATATTACTAACCGTGAAATCTATAAGTCAGTTACTACAGCAATCAAAGGTCAATTAGCTAATGAAGAAGATGTTCAACTTAACTTAGCAATTGGTAATGATGTAGATGCTTTATTAGATGCAATTATATCAGAGCAATCATTTGATGAAGCATTCCCTAAAATGAAAGTTTTAGATAAGGAATTAGCAGGAAGAATGTTTGACATGTTAGAAGAACAGATTACTCAGTTAATTCCTCAAGGAGCTGTTGGTATTTCACAAGTAGTTGTATTTGATGAAGCAACAAAGCTTGCTGGTACAGCTGACTTAGTTGTTATTGATAAGAACGGTAAGATTAGAATTGTTGATTTAAAGACAAGTAAAAATTCTATTTATGATAGAACTTTTGTTGATGCTGTTAAAAATAAAATACCAGGTAGAACTCAAGGTACAAAGTATGAGTTAAAAGAATATGAATTAAAAGAGGATATGCCTGCTTTAGATGCAAAAGGAAATCCTATTTTAAATGCTGATGGCTCACCAAAAATATATCTTGGTAGTGATCTTAAAAAATTATATGGAGTTGACAAACTATCAACTATAGCTCAACACAATCTTCAAGTAAACCTTTACAGACGTATGTTTGAGAATATGGGTTACACTGTGTATGAAGGTGACGGTGGTGCAATTACATTTCATATACAAGCAGATATAACTGGTGTAGGAAAAGACCAAGTATTTAATAACAATTTTAGATTAGATGGTAGAGTAGAACACCCTATATCTGAAAACTTATTGTATGTTAATATGCTTGTCCCTTCTGTAATGAATAATACAGAAAAAGAAAGTCTTGATAGAGCAATTGGTGCAGCTGAAGATGCTATCTACCGTGGTGATAAAGATGTTGATGCATCAGAAAAAATTGCTGATACAATTGAAGCTCAAGAATATCCTGAGTACAATACTATTTTTGATGCATTACAAAACTATAGTGTTGCTTTAATGGAGCAAGATAAGGCGTTAGATAGACTTAAGACTAATGTTTATAGAGACAAAACCAAAGAACAAACACGTGATGATATTGCAAGTACACTAGCATACATTGCTAGTAACATTAATACAGGTCCAATAGCAAGATCTCAAACTTATACTAATCTATTAAGAGCTTCTTTAAATCAAATGCAGAAATTTACTGCATATGTTGAAGATCCAGCTAATGTAAACAAACCTGAGTATATTACATATGCATTAAACTTTAATAGATTCTTAAGTACATTTGAAGCTTTGTATTCAATTAAAGATTCTAAAGAACTTAATGCTACACAAAGAACATTGGTTCTTCAAATGCAACTTGAACAAAATAAACTTTTAGGTACTAATGGTAATGAAGGTTTGATCAATGATGCTATTATAAATTATGTAAAAGAAACTATTAGAACTAGATCAACAAATGATTGGGGTGGTAAGGGTAGTGGTTTTACAGAAGATATGCTAGATGATCTTTTAGTTATGGCTCCAGATATTGCAATGGATGCATTAAATGTTCAAGATATGGCTACTCAAAAAGATACCATACTTGCAGTAATGGATAAAATATATAAAAGCCAAAAACAAAAGCTTTTAGATAAAATTGAAGAAAGAGAATTTGCAATTAGAAATGCTGGTAATCAATTACTAAAACTTTCAGGAAATAAAGATATGCAAAGTCTTTATGATTTTATGTTGGAGTATGATAAGGACGGTCAATTTACAGGGTTTTATACTCAAAAAATTGGTCAAGAATATTATAATATGCAACAGTCATTAAGAAGTGAACTATATGATGATAATGGTAATCCATATGAATACAGAGACGTAAGTAATCTAGATAAAGCAAAACCAGAAGACATTAAATATAATATTGAATTAGCTAAAAAGAAAGCCGCATTTAGCAAGTTTTTTCAAGCTGAAAGTTCAAATGCTGAGGGTGAATTAATTGATGGTGAATTTCATAAATACTCTAATGAATTTAAAGATGCAAGAAGCAGATATGAATTTTGGGTACCATCTAAGAATAAAGAATATGGAACTTGGTATAGAAAACCAAGAATATCAGATAGAGACTATGCTGTATATGAAGCCAAGTATTATAACTTTGGTACATATACTAAAGCATTAAGAGCTAATGGTGAACCAACAGGAGCAATAGCAAAAGAACAAGTATTACGTTCTCCAAAGGTTCAGTTTAGAGTGGCAAGAGAAATATCAGAATCTGGTAAAGACATGCGTAGTGAAAAGTATAGAGCATTAATGGATCCTAATAAAACAGATGCATTAAGTGTGGCTCAAAGAAATTTCTACAACATGTTTATAAAGTATTATGAAACTGAATTATTGAATAAATTACCACAAGGTATTAAAGATCAAATGGCAGGACGTGTTCCTATTGTTAAAAATAATGTTTTAGATACATTAAAGAATCAACCAAATGTTGTTACTAAAATGTATGCTAATATGGTTAGAGGTATTAAAAACTTTACTCAAGAAACAGCAACACAAAAGAATGTTTTACTTGATGAGCAAGGTAACTTTGTTAATTCACTTCCTATATTTTATACAGGTAAAGTAAGAGTTGATGAAGATCTTAAAAATGTTGAGACAGAAATAACAGCATTACAAGATAAAAAGAAAAAAGGAACAATTGGCCCAGAACAATATAAAACAGAGTTAGCATTACTTAATGGTAAAGCAGCACAACTTAGAAGTCAACCTTCATTGGGTGAACTTAATAAAGACATGACTACTGCTTTAATCAAGTTTAGTGCAATGGCTGAACATTATGAAGTAATGGGTGAAATTGAAGATACTCTTACTGCAATGGTAAAAGTTATTGAAAATAGAACTTATAGTCCAGCAGATCCTGCAATTATTACAGGAACTAAGCTTGATAGTAAATTTAAAAAAGTAGGAACAATTAAAGGTTCTGATTCTAATGCTTTGAGAAGAGCTAAGAAATACATGTCAATGATTTACTATGACAATGAACTTGCAACAAAAGGTATGATTGATAAGATTGCTGATGAACTTATTGGTATATCTTCATTATCTTATGTAGCATTTAACCCATTTGGTAACCTTAATAACTATGTTATGGGTAGGATCAATAATGGTATTGAAATGTTAGGAAGTAGATACTTTAGCAAACAAAACTATGCTAGAGCTTCTAAAGAATATAATGTACATGGTGTTTCTGGATTGCTAACAAGAACAAGTCATGCATTAACTGATATTGCTGATATTGCTACATTAGGAAAAACAGGATTAAAAAAATCTGATTATGATGCAGATAAACCTAACAGTAAATATGAAGCATTTGTAGACATGTTTAGAATGATGGATAAGGCTACAGACATACGTGAAAATACTTCTGAGTTTGATAGCAAATCTATTTGGTCAAGATTTAAAGAATGGGGTTATGTAATACAAGATGCTGCTGAATATAATGTACAAACTAAAGTTGGTATGGCCATACTTATGGATGTTACAATTAAAAACAGTAAGACTGGTGAAACACTATCTCTTTATGATGCATTTCAATATAACTCAGAAACTCATAAGAATGAATTAATGCCTGGTTATGATACTATAGTTTCTAAAAATGGAACTGAGCAACCATACACTGATCAATTCAGATATGATTTAAGAAATGAGATTAGAGAGGTCAATAAACAAATCCACGGTAACTACGCTAAAGAAGATAGAATGGTTATTCAGGGTCATACTCTTGGTAACTTAGCAACACAATTTCACAAGTGGGTTGCACCTGCAATTAGAGCTAGATTTAGAAGAGAATACTTTGATCAAAATTTAGGATGGATTGAAGGTAGATATAGATCTTTCTTTAAGTTTTTAAATCATGCTAAAAATGAAATGGTGCGTGGTAATTTTAATATAAATCCTGCCAAGTACAATGAAAGTTTTAAAGAAGCTTACGGCTTTACAGGTGATGGTGGTAATATAGATCAAAGAGCTGAAGACAAACTTAGAGGTTTTTATAGAACCACGGGTGAACTTGCTATTATGATGAGTGTTGTTGTACTAAATTCATTATTAGCAGGACTACTTGCTGGTGATGATGATGATGAAGAATTAACAAAAAGATTAAAAAATCTTGTAAGACTACAGGGAGATAGAACTTATAAAGAGATGGTATTATTTACACCATTACCTGAAGGTTTAAAACAACAATATGCATTAATGAAATCACCAATTGCAACTACAAGAACATTGGGTGAATTAGGTGAAGCAGTATCATTAAGTTATATGACACCATTAGGTTATTTGTATGAAGGTAAAGATGCATTTTATGCTGATAAAGATTATGTATATCAAAACAAACCCAATAAAGGTCAATTAAAAGTATACAAAAACTGGGCGGATGTTGTTCCTATTTTATACTCAATACAGAAGTGGGATAATATGATTAAAGCACAAGATTTCTACATCAAGTAATTATATGTAATTGCATATTGCAATACCCAATATGACCAATACTATATGTAGAAACATATAATGAATGAAAAAGCCATCATTAAACCCTAAAAAAGGACTTAGTGATGGCTTTAACATACATTATTGGGTTTGTTTTTATACTGTGAGTATAAATATCTTCTATAAATTAAACCTATAGGTTGATTTTATCCCTCACAACTTGCACAATCTAGAATATTTCTAGCAAATTCTTGAGCTGAACTTTGACTAAATTGATAGTACAAAGTTTTAACTCCTTCCTCATGCGCGTATAAATACAATTGATTGATATCTTTAGCTGGAACAGATGGGTGAATCATTAAGTTAAGTGACTGAGACTGATCAATAAACTTTTGCCTTTGAGCTGCCTGCAAGATTAACTCTTTAGGGGTGATCTCAATGAATGACTTGAATACTGTTTTTGTAGGAAAATCTAAGTGTTGAACTGAGCCGTCTTTTTTCAAAATGCTTTTCCATACTTCCGGGGTATTCATACCATACTTATCTAACTCACACTCTAGGAAAGGATTCTTATAGATAGTCTTAGACTTGGCTAGATCTTTAATAAAGTAATTAGATTTGATAGGTTCAATTCCCATACTCACTTGTCCCAAGATAAATGAGCTTGACTTAGTAGGGGCAATTGCAATCAATGTTGAATTAGCATAACCTTTTCTAATTGACTCAACACCTTTAGAATCATGCAACCATTTAGAGGCTGCCTCACTTTTCTCTTTAAGTGCTATAAAGATCTGAGAGTTTAACATCTTAGCTTCCAGGGAATCAAAGTCAATTAACTTAGATTGAAACAGTGAATGGTATCCTAACACACCTAAACCAATTGCTCTGTGTTGACTTGCAAATCTATATGCTCTTTTCATACCGGGCATTACAGCAGACTTCTTAATGAACTCATCCATCACAGCATTTAAGAATAATGTGTAAGTTTCAATAGCGTCTGT